>OGCG01001565.1_pt1 | contig 11058 bp, 9 predicted proteins | sample 1570061 | NCBI WGS metagenome assembly OGCG01 (sample SAMN06268698, study PRJEB24515) | hot springs metagenome | isolation source: Joseph's Coat, Yellowstone National Park, Washington, USA | place: USA:Joseph's Coat, Yellowstone National Park, Washington, USA
ACGGTCAGAACTATCCTGCCCCTGTCACCTCCTATTGACGACAGCTCCTCGACGTTAACCGAGGGGTGAACAACGTACACCCTCTGGCTGCCGTATGCCTCCCTTATGTACTTGGCTGTCCAGGCGCTGTTGGTCATAACGGGCTTAGTTCTATCAGCGATTGATTTTGCCCACCAAGCTATCAATGAGTTATAGACCCTTTCACGCAAACTTAGCTTAAGGCGCTCTATATAGAGATAATACCTTGGGAACTCCGCGGGCGGGAAGTGCACGTAGGTGGCGTCAGCCCATTTGAGCGGTACGTTGCTCTCGGTCTCAATGATTAAGTCATAGTGATGTCTAAGCTTTTTAGCGTGCTTTCCCAGATATGGCGCCGTCAGGAGTATCCTAAGCTGCAGCGCTCTGTTGAAGAGCCTGTCCATCAGCTCTATCAGCGGCTCCCTGAGAACAGTTGGCCTCGGTATGTCATCCATGCCACCCGTCAGCACCTGCCAGGCGTCCTCGTTCAAGCGGGCAGTGTATAGGTCGACCTCGTAGCCGAGATCCCTTAGGGCCCTGTACATGTCAAGGGTTAGCCTCTCACCTCCACCGACAACCTCGAGGAGCGGGTAGACTATCGCTATCCTCACGAGTCTCCCCAACGACAAGGGGGCCTTAGGCTATTAAAAGCTAAGTGCCAGCAAGGGCTTTTTCGCACAAAGGTTATTAGGTCTTAGCTAAAGCCGATCGAAAACGCTCTTACTATTCCTTTAACATTGCCTAGAAGTCCTCGTAAGGCCTCTAACGCCCTGCTTTGCTAAAAGCTGTTTGCTTAATTCACAATAACGATGGTCCCACTACTAAGTGTTTGTAGCTAAGGCGGACAAGATACTATGTCAGGCTGCGTGTAAATTATCCTGGCGTAACCGTGCTCTATGACCTCAGGCCCATAAGGCCTCGGCCTTTGAAGGAACTCCTCAAATATGCTGCGCCAGTCCCTCACGAAGTATATGTCCTGGATTATGTACTTGCCCTCAGAGCTTACGTCCTCTATTTTGCCCATGTTCCTCAGCTCCTGCAGGTAAACGAGCTCCGCGTTCGAAAAGCCCTTGGAGACCTTGTCCCCGATCAAGCTCAAGAGGGGACCTAAAAGAAAGGCCCCGCCTATCATCAGGGGGTCGCCTCCCCTGATCACTTGCGCTACCTCTGAGGGGACAGGGCCTAGCCACGTCAGCTTGTCTCTAATACGCTGGGGATACTAAGCTCATGGACGTCAAGACAAAACGAGGCTTCTATTAGGCCCATGCCACTCTAAGGCCGTCCTTGCCTTTATATAGCGTTGTAGACGTTAGTTCCTCTTTGATCCTAAGCTCTTGCCAGCTCCCTAATTACCTCATTAAGCCTCCCCTTGAAGCTCTCGTAGCTGAAGCCCTTTGCCACCTCCCTCGCCCTCGCCGAGAGCGCCCTTAGCCTCCCAGGGTCGTTAAGCAGAGACCTAACTATGTGGGCAGCCTCCTCAACGCTAATGTATCCAAGGCCCTGGTCCACCCTTGAGGCTATGTCAGTCCAGCCACCCCCGTCCCTGTAGACTACAGGAAGTAGCCCAGCGGCAGCGGCCTCGGCAATTGCAATCCCGAAGTGCTCTGCGTGAGGCGGATGCAGGTAGATGGACGCCTGCGACATCAGCTCAATAATCCTCCTCCTTGGGACGTCTGTTTCTATATTGAAGTTTTTCAGACCCTTAGCTCTTTCCTCTAGAAGATTAAGGACGAGTTTCGAAGAAGGACCTGTACTTCCAACTAAGTAAAAGTCCGCCTCTGGTACCAACCTAGCTATGTCTGGTATCTCCCAGACCCTCTTAGCCCAGTCTATCCTGCTCACGGTCAGAACTATCCTGCCCCTGTCACCTCCTATTGACGACAGCTCCTCGACGTTAACCGAGGGGTGAACAACGTATACCCTCTGGCTTCCATACGCCCTCTTCACGTGCTCGGCTGTCCAGGCGCTGTTCGCCATAACAGGCTTGCTCCTGTCCGCGAGGGCCTTCGCCATCCAGGCTACCAGCGAGTTGTAGGCCCTCTCGCGTAAGCCTAGCTTAAGGCGCTCTATATAGAGATAATAGGCTGGCAGCTCAGCCAGCGGGAAGTGAATGTAGGTGGCGTCAGCCCACCTGAGGGGCACGTTAAGGAAGGTCTCAATTATTAGGTCATAGCGGGGCCTAAGCCTCTCAACGGATTTCCCTAGGCGCCAAGTAGCTAAGATCGCCCTAAGTAGCTGCGCTTTGTGAAAAATCTTGCTGATCATAGGTTCCCTGAGGATAATTGGCTCTGGAACATCGCTCATGCCATCAGTTATTACATCCCAGACTCTCTTATCAAAAATAGGCCGTATAGAGATCGACGTCATGACCTAGATCCTTCAAGGCTCTGCGCATCTCCAGGAGTAACCTCTCGCCCCCTCCGGCGATGAAGAACGCCGTGTGGATCAGCGCTACCCTCACTGCCTCTTCCAGGGCTAAGGCATCAAGGCTCTTTAAAAAGATTATGAAAGGTCTGCGCGTTGCGCCTTTAAAGCCGTCAAGCCTGCGAAAAGGCTCGAGATGTAGCTTAGTAGGCTCTGCCTCTACGGCACCATGCTGAACTCCGCTGACACTGTTGAGAGGCCCGTAAGGAGCGACTTCGGCCAGACGCGGACATCGTTATAACTGACGGGGGCTCGAGTGACGGAACCTATGAGAAGCTCCTGGAGATCTCTAAGGACTACAACCTGAGGGTCTACAGGGCCCCGGGCTCTAGCAGGGGCCTGGGGAGGCAGCTGGCGTTGGTCAGGTGCCCCGAGAACAGCTACACAGCGTACTTCGACCTAGACGACGAGTATAACGTTTACTGGCACAGGTCAATAGACTGGGGCATAGCGACTGGAAGCCCGAGGCCTCTTATATACCTTTACAGCAGGGAGTACCTCCTCTCAAGGGGAGGCTGGAGGGACCTGAACTACGCTGAGGACAACGAGCTGTGGGCTAGGGTTGGCTTCGACTACTACCTTCCTGTAGTATTTGATAGGCCGATCAAAATTGTGGGGACTGGCTTAGGCAGGGAGGCCAGCAGGTACTTTCAGGGGATCACGGATTTTGCGAAAAGGACCTTAAGAACATCGCTTGACCTCATAAGAGGCCTTGGCCTTAAGCCTATCGATCTCGTAAAACTCTTTGATAAAAGTCGCCTAGCGCTGCTCTTGCCTGCTTATATCATTGCATCGCTTCAAGGCATATATAGATACGATAAATTCCTTAATAATTATGAACTCAGCTTATATAACTCGCTAAAGAAGCTCAAGGACCCGGTCAAGGAGATAAAGGCTGACGAGCGGTACGTTGTTTTCGCAATACCATGTAAGTTGGCGTACCACATAGGCTTTAGCTGGATAGACAGGAGGCTCAGGGCCATAGGACTAAGGCCTTACAAGTGCAGGCAGATGAACGGGAGAGAGTCAATAGTTGGGGTGAGGAGCTTGAACGTCATAGAGGCTATAAACGACTATTTACACTTCAACTTTTTCGAGGCTAAGAGCTGTAGGCCTCTTGAGGCGGCTGAAGAGTGCTAAATATGTTCGCTTCAAGTTATCAAAATGATGTCAGCAAGTAAGGGCGTGCGGAGCGGTGGAGTACTTATATAAAGCTGGCTAACCATATTGCATTGAGCTGAAGTTGCTGAGCCCTGACAAAGTTAAGGAGAAGGCCTTAATGGCGCTGTCCGTTAGGAAGCTTATTGAGAGGGGCTGGTCGACAGCGCTTCTAGGCTACTTAATTAAGAGGGAGGAGCTGAGCGTCAGGCTGAAGTACATAGGTGATGTGAAATTACAAAGAACAACCTTTGGGGCCTTAGCAATAACTACGTACCATGCCTCCAAGTGCTGGCCAAAGCTACCTGATGAGTTAGCTAGGGCCGCCAGTCGCCTCCCTAAGCCTCAGGAGGGCCCCCTTTGGCTTGTGACAGCCCTCTCCTTGCCTCCTACGCTTGCAGGCTTCAGGCCTCAGGCAACAGGGTCTCGATCGACGCGAGCCCGGAGAGGTTAAGTCTAGAGGTTAACGGCGTCTCTGTGGCCTTCAACCCTAATTGCGTACCTGCTGGCTTCCTTATCGGAGTCTTCACAAAGGGCGAGTATGAAATCTCTGAGGTGCTCTCTGGCCTCAGGGGCAGGGAAGTAGTTGATGTAGGGGCCAACGTTGGCGACTCTGCCCTTTACTTCGTCCTCAATGGCGCCAGGAAGGTGATCGCCGTTGAGCCCCTGCCTAATGTGGCTAAGTGTGCTGAGGAGAACGTGAAGCTGAGCGGCGCCACTGACAAGGTGAGGGTGTTAAACGCAGCCCTCAGCAGCGGGCCTGTGAGCGTTCCGTGTGACTATGACTTGTCCTCGTCTGCTGGTTTCTCCACGCTTAAGGGCAGCGGCTCCTGCAGGGTGCCTGGCGTTTCTTTAGATGAACTTCTCAGCATGGTTAACGATCCTTACTTGCTCAAGATAGACTGCGAGGGCTGCGAGGCGCAAGTAATACTTGGCCCCGAGAGGGAGAGGCTGAGGGCCTTTGAGCACATAATACTTGAGACGCACCCTTTGAACAGCGGTGTCAGTGATGAGAAGTTACTTGCCTCACTTAAGAAGCTGGGGTTTGAATGCAGACTCCACATGGAGAAGCACGACCCAAGGGTAGGCGGCAGCATATATCATTGTAAGAATTCTATGCCAAAACGGCTTAACGATCCGGCTTAGCTGAGGACGCAACGGATTTGCCTTTCTAGCTAAGTAAGACGCAACACATCGTATATTGATACCTTAAGCGCCTCATTCTACATTAAAAAGGAAGTATGTAAAATTTATAGCAACATCTAGGCTCTCGGCCATTAGGGTAATTGAGTTGGATCAGCCTTACATCTCTGTCATAGTGACTGCCTACAACCGGAGGAGGTACCTGCCATTTGCCTTGAGGAGCCTAGAGGCTCAGACACTTCCAAGGGATAAATTTGAGGTAATTGTAGTTAAGAACTTTGACGACAAGGAGTCAGATGATATAATCTCAAGGAACGGCTGGAAGGACTTGTATGAAGACACCACGTACCACGGCAGGAAAATATTAGTTGGCCTTGAGGAGTCCAAGGGTGACGTCATAACCTTCCTTGAAGATGACGACATGTATACTAACAATAGGCTTGAGGAGGTCTACAAGGCCTTCACGTCATATGGGCATCTCACGTACTTCCACAACTCGCAAACGATAATTGACAGTAATGGGAACGTGCTTGAGAGGCCTCCATTCTCTAAGAACCTTGTTGGAGGTAGCCCTTTAGTTATTGACATAAATAAGTTACAGAAGCTTGCCAAAAGATATGAGGTAGACGCTGTTGCCTTACTACTCAGATTAAGGGTTGAAGCGTACTTTAACAGTAGCTCAGGATCTGTTAGAAGAAGCGCTCTTGAGACCAATGCCCATCTACTTAAGGAGCTCCCAATAGGCGTTGATGACTTCATATGTGTCAGCTCACTAAGGGCTGGCGGCCTCATGTACTTTACTGACGAAAGGCTGACGCTCTACAGGGTACATGGGGAGAACTGGACCTCCGATGTTGATATAGCAAGAAGTGAAAGTAATGATATGTACTTAAGACGTGCTAAGACTCTCCTCTATATAATCAAGGCCCACAAACTAATAGGCTCTAGGCTGTTAAATGACTACATTAATAGTTATCTATGTTATGAAAGGCTAAATAGGGGAGCACTACTGCTTTTGCCGCTGCCAGAGCTTGGAGTTTTGCCCCCGGAGCTGAGGCTGAGCCTCTCTGACATCAAGTTGGCCTTAAGGTGTTATAAGGTTGAAGTTATTGACCTGGTGAGTGTAGCCTTTATCATGGGACTAGCTTTCCTTAGTCCCCTCCTCGCGACGCCCAGAGGGAGGCTTATCATAGGCAAACTTGCAGAGGGCGTTATCAAAGCTTTGGCCATGAAAAGGGCCCTAAGAAGAGCAAGACTAAGATAAAAAGTTAAAACTGAGAACAAGAGGGCTTGGTCGGCCTCCTAAGGTCTTTAGTGTTTTGCTCTACGTGCTTTATGTGGACAGAGATCCTGTCCTATGTAAAAACTCTCACCCATAGTCTAACCCATCGTTGTTATTTCTTAAGTCCTTGATAACGATGCACCTTTAAAGGAAAGCCTCCATCTAAACACAATAAGGCTAATTCGCTGTAAAATGAGAAAATCAAACCAGAATAGAGCTCTCAGCTTAGCTGACTCTGAACAAGTAGTTATAAACTGTAAAATGATGCTGTAGCCCACTCATTTGATCTGCGGTTACCGATTCTGTTTGCTGGATTAGAATAGCCCCTTTAGGGTCAGGCCTGTGCAGAGCCCTTCACGGCCAGGTTCAGGCCCTCAGCCCCCTCAGCGCCTCTCCCAGCGCCTCAAAGTCCTCCTCCCCGTTGGGGAAGTGCACAGAGGCCCTCATCCCCCAGACCCCAGCGGCCCCCTAGCCGAGACCATCACCCCCCTTGACCTCACCTCATCGTCACCATGAAGTTCTCCCTCAGGCCCCCAGGGACCCTGAAGAGCACTATGCCGCTCGCCTTCCTGGCCTCTGGCGGCGAGAGGACCTTGACGACAATGTATGGATTTCATGGAAACTTAAAACGTTAATGATATATTTAAAGAATAAAGCTTAGGGATATTATCACTCTTTTAGGTTTTTGATGAGGGGGAAGTATAGCTAAATATTAGCTGACACCTGGCACTTAACAGGCCTTTGGAGGTAAAATTACGTGAAGGCTAAAGTCTCCATAGTATTGCAAGGTGTAGTACTTGCAGGAGGCGTTAGAGTAGCTCTGCAGCTTGCTGAAGGCTTAGGCAGACATTTTGACGTAAAAGTCCTTACGTCTGGAATTTCATCGGTCGCTGAAAAGGCCCTAACGACAAAGTATAAGGTAACTGTTGAGAAGTCCCCCCTTCCATCCTGGTCGACCGCTCTTTCGCCCGCTGTTTACCTCTTAAAGAAGTTAGCCCACAGGGAAGTAGATGTAAGCTTCGACTTGCTCAGCTGGCTTGTCTCAAAGGTCACTGGCTACCCCCTTAATGCGGGCGAGGCCCTCAGGAGGCTCATAAGGTCAGACGTAGCTGTGGCCACATGGTTTCCCACGGCTATACCTGTCCTTCAAAGCGACGCGAGGCCGATGATCCTCATGCAGGACTTCCCAGAGCAGGTCGAGGAGTCTATGGGAAGGCCAGGCCTCAGGCTCTTCAGGACAGTCCTGAGGGCTCCCCTGTCGTTCCTCTCAATATCGTCATACACCACTGAGCTGATAAGGTCTGAGAACCCCTCGGCCAGAATCTATTACATAGGCGACGGCATAGACCCCGAGGTCTTCTACCCAAGGAAGGTTGACAAGGGGTCGGAGCTGACCGTCTCTGTGATCCTAAGGCGAGCAAATTATAAGAACCCTGACATAGCAGTCCAGGCGCTTAACATGGCCTACAGGAGGGTCAAGTTCAGGGTCCTACTTGTCTCTGAGTTCAGCGAGGGTGAGCTGAGGTCCAGGTTCAGGCCCGAGTTCCCCTACGTCTACTATAGACAAGGCCTCACGGACGAGGAGCTCGCGAGGATCTATAGTAGCTCTGACGTCTTCCTGTTCACATCTAGGGCTGAGGGCTTCGGCCTGCCCCCGCTCGAGGCCATGGCGTGCGGGGCCGCCGTCGTGAGCACTGACGCCAAGGGCAACAGGGACTACATGGTGAACGGCTACAACGCCCTCGTGGCGAAGACTCACGACCCGGCGGAGCTCGCTGACCTGCTGGTGGAGGCCCTCACGAACGGGGAGCTGAGGCAGTCCCTCGTGGCCGGTGGCCTGGAGACCGCCAAGAAGTGGGACTTCAGGAACGTAGTGGAGAGGGCCAGGGAGGCCATTGAGAGGGAGCTCCAGGAGGCTGAGCCCTAGGCCCTATACGCCAGAAACTAGGTTGACGGCCGCGCTTACGCACATAAGAACCCTTTAGCTAGTTGATTGGCCCACATGCCTCTTCAAGGGCGACCCGCTTTTCACGCTAACGGCTTAAATAGCCGAGAGCCCTTTCCCACCAAGGGAACGCCGTGCCATTTGACTTTGAAAGGCTTGACATACCAGACGTGGTCCTCGTTAAGCCCAAGGTCTTCAGGGACCCCAGGGGCTACTTCATGGAGGCCTTCGCCTCGAGGGCCTTCGAGGCCGCAGGCATAAGGTTTAGCGTGGTGCAGGAGAACCAGTCCTACTCAAGGAGGGGCGTCATAAGGGGACTTCACTACCAGAGGGGGGATAGGGCCCAGGCAAAGCTGGTGAGGGTCGTCAAGGGCGAAGTCCTTGACGTCGCGGTAGACATAAGGCCGAGCTCGCCGACCTTCGGGAAGTACGTGGCCGTGAGGCTCTCTGAGGACAACGCCTACTCCCTCTACATACCCAGGGGCTTCGCCCACGGCTTCCAGGTCCTGAGCGACGACGCCGTAGTGGTCTACCTTGTTGACAACGACTACGCCCCAGAAGCAGAGGGGGGCATAAGGTGGGACGACCCTGACATAGGGATACCGTGGCCCCTGCCGAACCCAACGCTCTCGGAGAAGGACAGGGGGTGGCCCACCCTGAGGGAGGCGCTGGCGAGGGGGCTGGTGCCTTGAGGTACCTCATAATAGGCGCTGGCCAGCTGGGCTCTGAGCTCGTAAGGCAACTCAAGGCAGACGGCGCGGGGGGCCTGAAGGTCTTCTACACATACCACACGAGGGACCCCTTGGGCTTCGGCCTGAGACTTGACATAACCGCCTTCGACCTCCTTGAGGACCTGATAATAAGGCTCTCCCCTGACGTTGTGATTAACGCAGTGGCCATGACAGACGTTGACGCCTGCGAGGTTGACAGGGCATTAGCCCTTAAGGTCAACGCGGAGGCCGTGAGGCACATGGTCAGGGCCACCAGGGTCGCTGGCTCCTACCTCGTCCACGTGAGCACAGACTACGTATTCGACGGCGAGAGGGGCATGTACAGGGAGGAGGACGAGCCGAACCCGATAAACTACTACGGCCTCAGCAAGCTCCTCGGGGAGGCCTACGCGCTCTCCTACGACGACTCCCTCGTCGTGAGGACCTCCGGCGTCTTCAGCGACGACAGGGGCTTCCCCTCTTACGTGCTGAGGCAGCTGAGGCAGGGGGCCGAGGTGAAGGCGTTCGCGGGCTACTACAGCCCCATATCAGCCAGGAGCCTGGCAAAGGCCATACTGAGGCTCGTGGAGCTGAGGAGGAGCGGGGTGATACACGTGGCCGGGGAGAGGGTCTCAAGGTACGCCCTCGCTGTTGAGGTGGCCAAGGCCAACGGCCTCGACCCTTCCCTGGTAAGGGAGGTTGAAAGCGTCAGCGGCTGGGTGGCCAGGAGGCCTAAGGACTCCTCCCTTGACATATCGAGGGCTAAGGCCATCCTCGGCTTTGACTTCTACAGCCTCGGCGAGAACCTCAGGCAGGTCAAGGCGGGGTGAGACCATGGAGGCAATTGTATTGCACGGAGGCCAGGGGACCAGGCTCAGGCCCCTCACGCACACGGGCCCGAAGCAGCTGATCAAGGTAGCTGGGAAGCCCGTCTCCCAGTGGGTCCTCGAGCAGCTCAGGGACGCAGGCCTGAGGGACGTGGTCATAGTGCTCGGGGACAACAACCCCCAGAGGGTGGTCGAGTACTACGGCGACGGCTCCTGGCTCGGCCTCAGGGTAAGGTACGTCTACCAGGGGAGGGCCAGGGGGCTGGCGGACGCCGTGTACAGGGCCAGGAACCTCGTGGGCGACAGGTTCATAGTTTACCTGGGCGACAACGTCGTCCCCTACGACCTTAGGAGGATGATGGACTTCAGGGGCTCCGCCTCCCTGCTGCTGGCAAGGGTCCCCAACCCGCAGAGGTTCGGCGTCGCTGTGCTAAGGGACGACAGGGTCGTCAGGGTGGTTGAGAAGCCGAGGGAGCCCATAAGCGACCTGGCCCTCGTGGGCGTCTACGGCTTCACCAGGGAGGTGTTCGAGGTCATAGAGTCCCTGAGGCCCAGCTGGAGGGGGGAGCTTGAGATAACTGACGCGATACAGGGCCTCATAGACAGGGGGAGGGAGGTGAGCTACGACATAGTTGACGGCTGGTGGAAGGACACTGGCACGCCAGATGACATACTTGAGGCCAACATGGTGCTCCTTGACAGGCACGCTTCGAGGTCAATAAGGGGCGACGTGGTCAACTCGACGGTCGAGGGGAGGGTGATAGTTGAGGAGGGGGCCAAGGTGATCAACAGCAGGGTGGTGGGTCCGGCCTTCATAGGCAGGGGGTCGGAGGTCAGGGACTCCTACGTGGGGCCCTTCACAATGGTGGGGGACTCGTGCATCGTGGAGGAGTCTGAGGTCGAGAACACAGTCATACTGGACGGGGCCACCGTGAGGGGGGTGTCGCTGAGGGACTCGATCATAGGGCAGGGCTCCAGGGTCGTCAGGGGTGACAGGAGGCCCAGGGCCATGAGGTTAGTAATCGGCGAGAACTCGTCCCTGGAGGTGTGAGCCTTGGTGGAATCGGTCAGGGTCGCGGTGCTAGGCGGCGCTGGCTTCATAGGGTCCGCTGTGGTGAGGGAGCTGAACAGCAGGGGGGTGAGGCCCCTCGTCTTTGACCTGCTAACCTACGCTGGAAGGCTCGAGAACCTGAGGGGGGCCGACTACGAGTTCGTCAGGGGCGACATAAGGGGGGCCGAGCTTCACGAGGCCCTCTCAGTGTTCAGGCCCGAGGTCATAATCAACCTGGCAGCCGAGACCCACGTTGACAGGTCCATATACGCGCCCCAGGACTTCGTGACTACTAACGTAGTGGGCACCGTTAACGTCCTCGAGGCCGCCAGGAGGCTTGGGGCCAGGCTGCTCCATGTTTCCACTGACGAGGTCTTCGGCGACTCCTCCGTCTACGGCTGCGCTGACGAGTCCTCCCCGCTCAGGCCCTCATCCCCTTACAGCGCCTCCAAGGCGTCAGCCGAGCACTTCGTTTTCGCCTACGTCAGGACGTATAAGGT
>OGCG01001566.1_pt1 | contig 11056 bp, 15 predicted proteins | sample 1570061 | NCBI WGS metagenome assembly OGCG01 (sample SAMN06268698, study PRJEB24515) | hot springs metagenome | isolation source: Joseph's Coat, Yellowstone National Park, Washington, USA | place: USA:Joseph's Coat, Yellowstone National Park, Washington, USA
TTTTATGGGTCTGGAGCTCGTTAATGGGCGCACTGTGGAGTTGGTATTCCCCTACCTGTCCGGTTATAAGCCGTTCCTGGCGATCTACGATTCGAGGGGTGTTAGGATAGTTAGTGGTGGTAATGCCGTTAGGGCTGAGGTTTCGGGTATGGACTATGCCGTGGTTAAGGGTTACCTAGCTGGCTCGAAACCGTTCGTTATCGACGTGATGATCGGCGGTGATGGCGCCAGGTACCTACCCGCCCTAATAAACTCCCTCTTCACGAACTTCGGTAGGGCCGGTGATGATGCTGTTACGTTGTACATGCTTGAGTTCAGGATTCCTAGGAATAACGTTGATCTCTCCGTGAGTTTTCACAAGGAGATTAGGAGGTGCTTCTATAGGGTTGGGCATTCGTGGGTTGGTTATGACGTTTGTTTTGATGTTGATAGGTGGAGGGGTGTTTTTGCTGGGTATGTTGATGCCTACGTTAGGGTCTACCCGATCAGTGTTGGTGCCAATGATGCATTGCGTATTATTGATGAGGTCATTGCCAAGTTGAAGGGTAAGATCAGGTTCCTTGAGGAGGATCATAAGTACGAGTTGAGAGGGTATCGGAAAAATAGGTTGGTCCGCCTATTAAGTGAGCTTAATGCGGTTTTGAGGGGTTGGGAGTCGTTTAGGGAGCGTTTGGTGACTAAGTATGGAGGTAAGGGTGTTAAGGAGTTGTGACTTAATCGTTAGGGAGTATCGCGTTGATGAGCGTTGGCCTAACTCTCCATCCCTCTTTGCTGATCTGTCGATGGCTGATTATGTGGAGTTGGTTGTTGAGGTCAATGGTCGTGTTCGTTATCATTACCCGTATAGGGTTGTCATGACGAATTACGGCGAGTTGCTGCTGGTTAGGACTGATAGTTATGGTGATGGTAGGATTAGGAGACACAAGGCTTCGGTTTGCCCGTTTGCCAAGTGCCGTTATTTACTTGGTCCTTTGGCGAACGTGAGGTTCGTGGTCAGGGTTTTTGGGGTTAGGAGTCCTGATCCTCTGATTAGGGTTTCTTAAATCATTGTTTCAAAACCTCATGCGCACTTCAGTTTGTGTGTTTTTATTTCGGTGTAGGTGTTTTCCCTGGCCATTATTAGTGATACCCTGTCTATCATTATTGCTTTGCCTGAGATTTCGTTGTTTAGGTCTAGTTCTTGGATTGCTTGGATTATGTGTTGTGGGTCTATCTTGCTTCTTATGTAGGCGATTGTTATGTGTGGTTTGAAGTCTCCGATGTACCTGTCGCTTATATTTACTCTGGAGTTGTTTAATGTATTTAGTATTGTGGTTCTTAGTCTTGCTAGTTCCTCTGTTCTTTCTATTTCTATTGCCATAACCCTTGGTCGTGATGGGGTTGGTAGTAGTATTATTTGTTTTGTGTGTACGGTGAAGCATGGTATATTATGAATGGCTTGTCCAACTTTATAGTCTGCGTTCTCGCTTGGTTGTTTATTACCTAGGTATATGAGGGTTATATGGTAATTTTGTTCTTCCATTGGTATTGCTGGTAATGTCTTAATTAGTTGCGTTAGGTTCAGCCCTCTTATTAGTATTCCGTAGAAGTATCCCATTGTTGGTGAATTACTTATGTATGGTTATAAAGGCATTGTTTTTGTTGTTCTCGGGTTGGTGTAGGTGGTTTGGGGGTTACGAGGGGTAGGTTGTTTTATGATTGTTAATATTATTTGTTAGCGTTAATGGAGGGGAGCCTTATTATCCCTGGGTCGTGATTATGTCGAGGGGCAGGTGGTGGTTTTGTCGACTGTCTATTGAGAGGGCTTGGTGGTTGAATAATCTAGTTGTGGCTAGGTGGTGCATTGGGTGGTGGGTCTTGAGGGTTCGTTGCGTATTGGTATTGCTGTTGGTTCTGATTGAGGAGTTGGGTGGGTTGAGGGAGGTGTTGTGGCGCTTGTGAGGCGTATTGAGTTGGTTGAAGAAGTCATTGGGTGTTGCGGGATAAAAGATGGGTGTTTAGGAATGTTTTTAAAGGATCCTGTAGTCGTGGGTTCGGTCATGTGGATAGCCATTCTAGCATCCAGGGAGGTTAAGAGGAATAAGCCGTATAGGGCTCGGAGGATGGGGGAGGACATGGTGTTTTGGAGGGATGGTGATGGGAAAATAATGGCTTTGGGTAACTATTGTCCGCATAGGCAAGCGTTGTTGTCTCAGGGCAAGGTTGTTAATGGATTAATCCAGTGTCCCTATCATGGCTTTGAGTTTGATGGTACAGGGAGGGTAGTGTATGTTCCAGCGATGGGAAGGAGTCAAAAGCCCCCTAGTTATCTTAAGGCTAAGAGCTATGTATTATATGAACAACATGGTATAGTTTGGATGTGGTATGGTCCAGGGAAACCGGAGGCGCCGCCTAGGTTCTTCGATGATCTTAAAGGTCTTGAGGCGTATGCGGAGTATTGGGAAACGTGGAATATCTCTTTTCCAAGGGCTGTGGAAAATCAACTCGATGTATTTCATTTGCCCTTTGTGCATTACAATACGATAGGGAGGGGCAATAGAACGTTGATAAATGGTGTTGCTGTGAAGCAGGTTGATGATCTCACGTTTGTCTGGTCCGCTGTTGCGGAGAAAGATTTGGGGCAGAAGCCTAGGTTGAAACTGGATATTGATCCTCGGGAAGCCGGTGTTTATCTTGAATTCATTTATCCCAATCTGTGGCAGAATCACATTTCGGAAAACATGAGGGTGCTCGCATTCTTTGCTCCGGTGGACTCGCAGAGGACTGTTATATACATACGTTTTTATGTAAAGCCCACGGGTATAAAAGGCATCGATGCGGTTCTTGCTAGGTTGGGTATGTTTTTCAACGTTTATATTCTTCATCAGGATCGGCGTGTAGTGGAGAGTCAAAATCCGGGTATAATAGGTGATAAACTAATTGCTCCAGACGTTCCTATAACAATCTTTAGAAGAATGCTTCTTAAGGATAAAGAATTATTAAATAGGCTCGGAATAAAAGTTGTATGATTCGTTGTGTAGATGCAATGTAGGTTCGATTAATAGAAAAGAAGGATCAATTATGAAGTACTAAATGGGAAATTGAATATTGAGAGATATCGCGTACTGAAAGCCCTGGTTAGGGTCTTAAAATCATATACTCACGGGGAAGTAAAGATCGCAAGTGTTAATTGGGCGATCTAGGTTTGGTAGTGAATTCCTCGGTGATTATGTCGTGTTGGGTCTTTATTAATTTGGCACTGGATGCGGGGTTGGATTTATAAAGCCCTCATTTGACATTTGTTGCGTGTCCAATACCGTGAAAATCACGGTCAAGAGAACGCCAATGGACTTTGTGGAGAAGCGTCGAAGACCTGATTGGTGCCCTGGTTGTGGGGATTACGGTATATTACAATCAATATACCAAGCCCTCGCCGACCTTAATCTAGATCCTCACAATGTGTTTTTGGTGTCTGGTATTGGTTGTTCAGCCAAGACTATTCATTATGTGAATGCTAATGGTGCCCATACACTGCATGGTAGGCCGATACCCTATGCCACTGGTATTAAGTTATCGAACCCCAACCTCGAGGTTATTGTGATTGGTGGTGATGGTGACTTAATGGGTATTGGTGCTGAGCATCTGGTGCATGCTGGTAGGCGTAATGTGGATTTAACGGTGCTCATGTACGATAATGGTGTTTATGGCTTAACGAAGGGGCAGGCGAGCCCGACATTAAAGAGGGGTATTAAGACTAAGGCGCTCGCTAAGCCTAATATATACGATGCGATTAACCCTGTCGTTCTAGCTCTGTCCGTTGGTTTCACGTTTGTTGCCCGTGGCTACGCCTACGATGTTAAGCACCTAGCCTACCTAATCAGGGAGGGTATTAGGCATAGGGGCTCGGCATTCATTGATATCCTTCAACCGTGCCCCACATATAATGATGTAAATACGAAGGAGTGGTATGAGGCGAGGATATACAAGCTCGAGAACGACCCTAACTGGGATCCGGTGGTTAAGAGTCCTAGTGAGGAGGAGGTTGAGAGGAAGCTGTCTCAGGCTTTCCTTAGGGGTATGGAGTGGGGTGACAAGATACCCATTGGTATCTTCTACCAGAATGAGTATGTGCCAACCTATGAGGAGAGAATTCTCGAGAAAATGCCTAATTACCTCAAGGCGCCACCTGTCCTAAGCCCGTTATTCGGTCCTGATGGGTCGACAATAGTGAATATAGAGAGTATAATTAGGGAGAAGGAGGTTTGGCCGTAGCGCTAGGTTATTGCTCTCAATCCATCGTTCATTATTTTCAATACCCTATCCAGGTCATCCATTTTCCTCATGTTGGATATTGCGGTCATCACTACGACGAGCCTAGCTAACGACCTTGAATCACTCAGTGAACCCCTAAATGTGAGCTTCATGTTCTCCATGCCCAATTCATTGACGATCCATATTTCGAGCCTTATCCCAAACTTTCTACCAAGCCCCCTTATTATGTTTGGTATCTCATCGTTACAGTTTGTTATGTTGAGTGCTGTCGTGGTGGTATGTGGTTTGTATAGGTCGTTGGTTATCTCAATGCGTTCTCCCTGGCATCTTGGGTCGATGTTTAGGTTTATTGGTAAATCAATCATTGCCAATATGTTTCCACTGCCTAAAAGGTACATTGATAGTGTCTTTGGAGCGTTATTTGTGACCAGGGGTGAGTTTGGTGATATTATTATGGTGCCCACAGCCCTTATCACCCTGCCGCGCGCTGAGTACGCATACACATCACTTATCCCAAGCCTCTTACCGTACCTATTGTGCAGATCGAGTACTGCCTCTATGAATCTCGAGGTATCCATTCCGTCACCACCTGTGGGTGAGGTTTTTATTTAATTTAATTTGTTTATATGCTGTGGGGGATAGTGTTGAGGAGTTGGTGATGGGTATTGAGGATGGTGATGTGGGTTCCTTCATTAAACTCATTGATTTTGCCGAGAGGAATTATGGGAAGATGCTCTACACGATGGGTTTTGTTGATATTGATGGTTATATGCTCATTAAGTCGTGCACCTACATACTAATTGATAGGTTTAACGGTGTTGCCTACGCATTGGTTAATGATGGTAAGCCCGAGGTCGCGAGTTTCGAGGTCGATGGTGAGGATGTCGCGGCAGTGGTCAACGAGGTCTGTGGAGGTGATGAGGATTAAGGGTAATAAAGGGGTTTGGTTTGTTTGTCTTGTGTGAAGATGACCGCCATAACTGACTCATAGTGATGAGGAACTTGGGTTCTTGACCAGAATATTTGTAAACTCGTTATACAACTTCTCTAAAAGTTTAATAACATCATTGGGTAGGTAGTTATCGTCTGAGGTGTCTGCGTATTTTATTAATTCCTCCACGGAGGTTGTTGTGACAATTACCGTGTCCACGGGGTATGAAAGGATGAACTTCAGGGCTAGCGTGTCCAGGTCCATATTGAGTGACCTGCCTATCGGCCTTATTCTATTGTTCACAAACTCAACAGCCCTAATCAACCAATCCCTATCCCTGAGACTCCTGTGGTCCGTTGGATCGAATTTTATCATTGGTCTTTCGGTGAGTGCTGTCGATGCATGCGGCACCCTGGTTATTAAGCCAACACCCCTCTCACGACCTCTACGTATCAATGTCCTGCCAGGCTCCTGCTCCAGGGCGTTAAACACGAACATTATTGATTCATAACCCTCCTCAATAGCCGCCAAACCCTCACTGAGCACGTTAACCTCGGGACCAAGGGCCACGCCCACATGCTCCACGTAACCCTCCTCAACAAGTCTCAACAAGGTCCTATGGACCTCCCTATCCCTTATTACGGATAATGGTGGGTTGTGGAGTTGGAGGAGTGTTATCCTCCTACCCAACCTATTGAATGACTCCCTAACCGCGCGCTCTATATAGCCTGGGCTGAAGTTCTGCGGGTGTCTATCGCCTATTTTCTTACCAACCTCATAACCTACCTTTGTGAATACATATACGTCGTAGCCCCTGAGCAACTCCCCGAGGATTTTCTCGCTCAAGCCGTCACCGTACACGTCGGCTGTGTCAAACACATTAATGCCGAGATCCAGGGCGGTCCTAATCAACCTAGTCCAATCTTCCCGGCTTAATTTGCCATACATGTCTGTGCCGATGACCCAGGCACCGAACCCGATCTCCGAAACCTTAATCCCTGTTTTGCCCAGCGTCCTATATTGCACAGAAGGTGCGGTGCGGTGTGTGGTTAAAACGGTGTCATGGATGATCAAGTAAATTAACATGTGCAAATAACCTACTCTGCCCAAATGGGCTTAGGTTTTCACCCGGTTTCTCAGGTCATTAAGTACTGGTATCTCCCTAAGCATTTCATCACTAACGAATTCCCAATATATACCACTGGGCTTCCTCACTACCCGTTGGGTGCGTATGACCCTATTCGGAGTAACCACTATGTCGACAGGTAGGTCAAAGGGCTCGATCGGTATATCATCATCCACAAGCTGTAGTTCATGAACGGTGGTTATGACGGGGGTAGTCTCACCTACCTTGTCGAGCATTCTCATTATGCCCCACTCCATTTCTGCATAACCATGGCTCTTACCCAGCCTGGCACCAGTCCTTGGGTTGACGGCTACGGACCCGATTATGACTAGGTCGATTGTGGGTAGGTCCCAGGGCTTTATGGGGGTCCCAAACCTAAAGGCTCCGCTTATTGTCGAGGCCTCCCTGTAATGACTCCTCGGTATTTTGCCTGGGTCAAGCATTAGGAAGCCCTCCTTAATCCTCGGCGTTGGCATTATGAGTAACTTACCGGTCTCGAGAACAAGCTCCCTGCACCTCCTCTGCGGTGAATCAGGGTTAACCTTAACCACGTGAGCTCTGCGGAACTCCGGCAGTGAGGCCGCCAATTCGCAAGCCCTCTCTGAGCCTACGAAGTTGGGTATTCTCCCATAAATGGGCTTTGGAAATGCCGCCACGCCCCTCTCCTCAAGGAGTTTCCAAACCCTCTCTCTAATAGCCTGCTTAACGCTCTTAACATCGGCCATTACGCCCAGTGCTCATCGTTGAATATTAAATTTACGCTCCCTATTGGGATTAATAGCTATGCTTAAATAAAGACTTTAAACAAGGCCAGTGAGGTTGTTGCATATGGCTAAACCCGGTGGGAAGGGCTTTAGAGCCATACCATTGTGGGTTAGGCTTGTTGATATAGCCATCGTAGTGGTTGCAGGGTACATAGAACTAACCCTTGCACAATTTAGCGAATGGATGCTGTTTGGCGTTGTGGTGCTTATTGAGGCCGTTGTGCTTTACCTTTGGTTCAGGTTTAGGAGGAGGTTTGTGGGGAATCCGTATTTCTATTCTCATCATTTTGAGTTCACCAATGATGGGGTTAGAATTGTGAATAGGAATGGGGATTCCATGTTTATACCCAGGGATTTGGCGTTGAGTGAAATGTGTTACGAGTACGATGAGGGTTCAGGATTCGTCACAATTGTTATTAGGCATGGTGGCAAAGCCTACACCTTTAGGATGAGCCAGCAACATTTCGATAGGGTTAGGGAGGTGTTATCTAGGGCTTGGGGAGGGGATTTAAGGGCCTGCTCGTAATTAGCCCAGCAGTGTGGATTTCGATGAATCCATGTAGTCAATGCTAAGAACATTACTGGGGCTAATACCAAGGTCCTTGGTTATGGCTTTAAGAACCTCGAATGCGTATGACTTTGACGCACCGAGGTCACCACCCTTAAAGGCAAATTCATTCGTATGGGTCACTATCTTAACCTCTGTGTAGTTTCCATTATCGATAACCACCGTAATCACGGTTATGAAGCCGAGGGTCCTAACAAAGAATTTGCCACCTATAAAGACTGCGACTCTAGGTGAAGTACCCAGTACCGTGAAGTAGACGTTAGATGCATACTTGTAGTTACGTAGGGCATTAACCACATCATCAAAGCCCACTGGTAGTAGGACCTTTACCCCATGTGAAGACCCATGCATAGCTACCATGCTACATAGCGTCACTATTTTAAACATTAAGTCGTGTACCTTTAGAGGTGCGTCATTTAATGTCACTGTAATACTGGCAATCCGCATACACGACTTAGCCCATGGCTGTTATGGGTGGTTAGTTAAGGGTTTATAAAATCGCCCAGGTTATCTACGTGTGTTTAAGAAGGGTATGGAGCATCTGGCTGAGCCCTATAGGGTGGTGGTGTCTAGGCTACTGGATGCCTTACTAAGTCTCTATGGCGATAACCTAGTCTCCCTCGTGGTTTACGGTAGTGTGGCTAGGGGTTGTGCTAGGAGGGATAGTGACCTCGACCTGCTCGTAATCTTCGAGGACCTACCCAGGGGCATCTTCGAGAGGGTTAGGTTGTTTGAGAGGGCTGAGGATTTAATCCAGCCGCTTCTTGATGGCTTAATGGATTCAGGCTATGCCGTGGCCCTATCACCGGTGATTAAAACCAGGATAGAGGCTGCCAGGTTCTCGCCGATCTACCTAGACATGACTGAGGACGCTGTGATAGTTTACGATAAGGGCGGGTTCTTCGAAGGCGTATTGACAAGGTTGATTAATAGGCTTAGAGAGTTGGGTGCCAGGAGGGTTTGGGTTAACGATAAGTCCTGGTACTGGGTGCTTAAGGGCGATTACAAATTTGGTGAGGTGATTGAAATTGAATAACCTCGACATGGCTAGGTCATACCTGAGGCAAGCCATGGAGAGGGTTAGGCATGCTGAGGAAGCCTTAACCAATGGTAATTACCCGTACGTTGTTAGGCAATGCCAGGAGGCGGTTGAACCAGCCCTCAAGGCTGCACTAAGGATAGTGGGTGTTGAACCGCCGAAGTGGCATGACGTGGGGCCGGTGTTGAGGAGGGAGCAGGGTAGATTTCCGGCGTGGTTTCGGGAACATATGGATGAATTAATATCCATATCGAGGAGCCTCAGGAAGGAGAGGGAATTGGCAATGTACGGTGACGAGGAGAGCGGCATACCGCCTGAGGAACTTTACACCAGGGTGGATGCTGAGTACGCATTAAGCAACGCAAGAAAGGTTTTAAACCTCGTTGAGAAGCTAATGGGAGAGGTAAGGTCTTAATTTAACTTTTAGGGTTGCAAGTTCGATGAGAGACGTAGCCGTGCCTGATCAACCCAATGAGGATGACTCAGGTGAGTTCATATAGTCAACATCCATAACTTCAACGGGCTTAACGTGAAGTCCCTGGGTGATGGTGTTGAGGATTTCCCAAGCATACCTTCTCGCAACGCCCATATCGTATAGTGAAGGGTACGTGTGGGCCACAATCCTAACCTCTGTGGTGTCGCCCTTTTCAATCACAACAATGAAGGCTGGAATTAACCTGGATATTATTGGGTAGAACCCTTGTCCAATGGCAATTGCAACCCTAAGTCTCGTATTCAATACCGTGAAGTATATGCTTGATGCGTGTCTATAATTAAGCAATACATGCAGTGATTGGTAGGCGTGATGTCGATAAGGTGGATGTACCAGTTTTAGCACACGTTAAGGACGTTAGGACCAATAGGTACTCCCAATCCATCATCGAGTCTGAGTTCAGGGACTACATGAATAAGGGTGGTAACGTGTTAAGTGAACTCAGGTTGAACCTAAGGATAGGACTTAATGATCACGTAAAGCCAAATTAAAGGGTTTAATTATATTTGATTTAAGATGGTGGAAGTAATGTGGCGTTCTTATTGAGCATATAAGACATGAATTCCAGAAGAAATGGTGGACTTCTCTGAAACATCTTTTGGGCTGTTAAACCACACAGGGAATTTACGTTATAAATTATGGCGGCATTGTACTGATAAGGCCATGTTGTGCCATTAAGTGGTTTAATTGGGCCGATCAACGTAGCTACGTACTTGTTCATGTTTAACTTCTTCATTGTGCTTTCGATGCTATCCACATAATTCTTCCCCTCAATTAGTACGGGGCTTGTTGGCGATATGGCAAGGGGCATCCATGTAGCACCCCTTGAACCATTGACCAGTACATTAACTCTGATTAGTAATGCAGGAGATTCGAAGATACATTTAATCATTGTCCCGTTGTTTACATAAATGACCCAGGTGTAGTTCATAAACACGAGTTTAACATTACTATTATTCATCACAAAACTTACATTATACCAACCAATACTGCCAAGATACTTCTCGAGATACTCCCTAACAAAGTTGGGATTAATCTTAGAGCCGGCAATATAGGTTACTGTGAATTTGCTCGGCATTGTGAAATTATAAAATATAGTGACTACCTTAGTAATGACCGTGGGCTTGCCTAACGTAGGTAGTGGGATTAGTAGTATGCGGTACATACCACGGGGGATAAATGTACTAGACTTAGGTTCAGTCTCATATGTTTTTATAAATAACCAAGCCAAGTCATAAGTGCTTTCATTGATGCCTGACAATTTGACTAAGTCTATGACCTGGGTTAAGACATTCATGCCCTTAACTATGGTAACGTTGTAATACTCATTCGCGGACAAAAAGCCAAGGAGATTCCAGGTTGAAAATTCATAACCAAGGCAGGGAGTACTAAATATATTATCAGAGGAAATACTAGCATTAAGTGGCAGTAAGAAGCCTGGCGGCACATAGGTATTGGAGCCGTCGACCTGGAGCTTAACCAATTGTAGTTTAACCATTATTGTGATAACCGTGCCATTAGGTAATAAGGTCTTTACATAGTACGTATACCAGGAGTAACCAACTTTAACGTCACCGGCTAACGGTCCTTCCTCGAGTATAGCGCGTGGAGACACTACTATTGTTGTTAGACCAGATGGGGTTCCAACGCAGATTTTAAAATCGCTATATGGTTTAGCCATGATTACTACATTGGGCTTCGGAGTTACTAAGTACATTACTGCAAATGCGACAGCTATTGCTGCAATTACGGTTATGGCGATAATGAGGATAGTCCCCTTCATTGAGGAAATGCATCCTCCACTTATTTATAATGTTTTATTGTAGTTATCCAGGGAAACAACTTTATTAGCTGGGTTAGGTTTGTTTTTGTGGTGATTAGGTC
>OGCG01001567.1_pt1 | contig 11047 bp, 6 predicted proteins | sample 1570061 | NCBI WGS metagenome assembly OGCG01 (sample SAMN06268698, study PRJEB24515) | hot springs metagenome | isolation source: Joseph's Coat, Yellowstone National Park, Washington, USA | place: USA:Joseph's Coat, Yellowstone National Park, Washington, USA
CGCAGCCTGAGTGCCCGATCAACGCAATGCACTCACCACGCGCCACCGTCAGCTCGATGTCGCGCAAGGCGACGAACGGTCCTAGGGCCTTCGGATCGTACACCTTGCCGTCGTCCGCCTTCGTCGCTTCCTCAATGAAGCAGCGATATTCCTCCCCATGTTCGGCGTTGACGAGTAGTTTGCGTTTCCCTGCAGCACGGCCCAGCTCTTCCAGCGCTGCCCAGGTGAACGCTTCCACACCGCGATCGAACAGTTCCCAATTGATCTTTTTGTGGATGCGTTCGATCCACAATTGGCGGCGCTGCTTCTCCAGCGCCTTGAGGACTTCCCCGGCGAAAGTCTTGCGTTCGCTCCCTAAGGTTTCCATCACCGCGTCGAACACCTTGCTTGGCAAGAGTTGGCGCAACTGTAAGGCATCCGCCGGCGCCACCGTTAAGATCTGACGATCAGCCAAGCGCTGAGCCACGGCCTGCGTAACTTTGGTTACGTCTTCTAGGGCCGGGTTCTTCGAGAGCCAATTTCCATAAAGCGGGGCCAATTGCTTGACCAACGCATCCGTCTCCGTTTGTTCTTCTACACCTTCCGGCCAGCGAAGGAGATCGGCGGCGCGGAAACGACGGAGAGTATCTTCGACGGCGAAGCGCGTCAGAACCGGCCCCAACTCCTGCTCGAACTCGCGGTAGCGTTGCAAGGCCAATTCGCGCATCCCTTCGTCGAACCGCGTCAGCGCCGCCATCGTGGCGTCGTTGAGGAGGGCGTCGCGTTCGCCGGCGTCGGCCCGGCGAACGTAGCCGCGCTCTTCCAGAATCCCCAGCATGAATCGAACTTGGCGCATGGCATCGTTATAGGCGAGGACGCGGCGTGGCCACAATTCGTGCGGGCGGAAGTTGACGAACGTCTCAACCATCTCCATCGGCGCCGGGTCGGTTGGCGTATCCGCACGGCCGGCCTTATTGACCACCGACTCGACTTCGGGGAATTGCCGTAACAGCGCGTCGCGGATTTTGAGATCATCGGCCACCTCGGTCACGCTGGCCCGGGGGGCCGTGATGGGCATGTCCATGAGCGTCTGCTCATTCAGAGGCGGCATAAACTCGACGCCGATCTTGGGGAAATGGTAGGCTGGCAGGCTGATCGCCACCAGCGTGACGAAGCTCACTAGCTGCCAGTGCCAGCCGCGGATGAAGATCACGGTCAAGAACGTCACCAGGGCCACAGTGGCGAAGAAGCAGACCTCCCAATCGTGATGCGCTGCCCTCATGCCCAGTACGGCTTGCAACGGGAACATGCCGGCGGCCAGTATCAGCAGCACGGCGAACATCCACATGACCAGGTTGCGGCGCGGCAGCGCCCAGGTCAGCAGCGGTTTGTAGATGTTGATGAAGCTGCGGACAATCCAGTTTTCTTCTTCGCCGCGGAGGCGTCCCTTGAGGAACGTGGGGATCAAGGCCGGCACCACGGTCACCGAAATCAACGCCACGCCGATCATCGCCAGGCTTTTGGTGAAGGCCATCGGATGGAAATACTTGCCCTCGCGGCCGCTCATGGCGAAAACGGGGATAAAAGAGATCAAGATAATCATCACAGAGAAGAAGATCGGCCGCCCCACAGTGCGGCAGGCACGGGCGACGATCTCAGTGGTGTTACCCTTCACCGGCTTGTCGCCGAAATGTTCCTTTAAATGATGCGTAGCGTTTTCGACCATGACGATGGCCTGATCGACCAGGATGCCGATGGAAATGGTGATGCCGGCCAGCGACATAATGTTGGCCTGCACATCGATAATGTGCAGCACGCGCAACACCCACAGCATCAAGAAAGAGAACAGCACCGACAACGGCAGCGTGATGCAGATGACGAAGACGCTGCGGACGTGCATCAAGATGAGCAGGATGGCGATGGCGGCGATGAGCATCTCGTGCTCCATCACGGCGACGACGTTGTCGATGGCTCCTTGGATCAACCGGGTACGGTCGTAGGCGGGGACGATATGGACGCCAGGCGGCAACCCTGGTTGCAACTCCTGGATTTTTTGTTTGATGCGGTTGGTGACAGCCAAGGGGTTCTCGCCGTAACGCATCAGGACAGCGGCACCGACCACTTCGCTGCCCCTTTTGATGAAGACGCTGCGGCGGAACTGCGGGCCTATCTGCACGCGAGCCACGTTCTTGACATAAATCGGGATGCCGCCGCGCTGGGTGACGACCGTGTCGGCGATGTCCTGGAGAACCTGTTTCTCGATGTCCCGACTCGTGCCGGTCGCCTCTTTGAGGGTACCGAGCCAACCGATGCCGCGGATGAGGTATTCGGCATTGTTCTTCTGCACGACGCGGCCGCCGACGGCGGAGTTGCTGCGAGCCACCGCCTCATACAATTCGCCCAGGGTGACGTTGTACGCGCGAAGGGTGTTTGGATCGACATCGATTTGATATTCCAGGGGCGTCCCGCCGACGGTGGCGACTTCGGCCACGCCGGGCACCGAGTTGATCTCCGGGCCGATGTAGTATTTCTGCAAGGCCCAACGGCGGCCCGGCTCCATGTCGCCGCCTTCGACGGTGTACCAGAAGATCTGGCCCACCGCCGTGGCATCCGCCGCCAGATAGGGGACCACGCCTTGAGGCAGGAAGGTGCCAGCCAAAGCGAGGCGTTCCAACACGCGCTCACGGGCAAAGTAAAAATCGATGTCGTCTTCGAAGATTAGCGTAATCATCGAGAAGTTGAATTCCGAGGACGCGCGCACCGCCTTAACGCCAGCTAACCCCTGCAATTTAAGAGAAAGTGGATAGGTTATTTGATCTTCGATCTCGCGCGGACTGCGGCCCAGCCAGTCGGTGAAGACGATGACCTGGTTTTCCGACAAGTCCGGCATGGCGTCCATGGGCGTGTGCAATACGGCGTAGACGGCGAACAACGCCAGTGCTGCCGCCGTGAACAACACCAGAAAGCGATTGCGGATCGAATAGTCGATGAGTTTTTCGATCATAATGCCTCTCCGACCAGCCTGCCGCACCAACCCCAAGAGGTCTTTGCCGGCGCGGCCGAGCTTATTCGGGTGGGGGCGAACAGGCGAACTCAACGCGAAACCTCAGCGCGACCCGAATGGTTTCGGCACGGAGCCGTCTGCCGCCCCCATCGCTTCCCGCAGTTACTTGGGTTTCTTGACCTTAGTCTTCAGTTCCTTCACTTTGGCGAGCGTCCGCTGCGGATCGGCCAGGGCATCGTTTTTGCAACCTTCGCAGCAGAGAAACACCTTTTGGCCGTTGATCTCAACGATGGCCGGCGGACCCATCTTGCCCAGTAGATTGTCTCCCTCGATGGGGCAATATTTCTGCTCCTCGGCCAGGCGACGGTCCTCGGCACTGAGCTGGGCAAGGTTGGCCCGCACCTTGGCCGGCAGCGCTGGCGGTTGCCCGCCGCCCTTGCGCCGCATCGACGGCCGAGCGGCAGTCTTCGCCGAAGCATGGGCGCTGTGGGGACCGCCGCTGGCACCGAAGTAGGTGGAGGCAGCCTCACCCGTCAGGCGCGTCTCGGCGTCGAGGAGAAACGAGCCAGTCGTCACCACCCGCTCACCCGCCCGTAAGCCGTGGATCACAGGGTAGAAATCACCACAGCGTGGCCCCAGCTCGACTTCGACCCCCTCGTACAGTTCCGGCCCTGCCTCGCGGTAGACGAAGTGGTGGCTGCCGGTGTCGATCACGGCCCGCTCCGGCACGGCGAGCACTTGTCCTTGCTGGTACTTCTGTTTCTGCTGGGCGTCGGCGTCCGAGGGCAGCAACTCCAGCTGCGTGACAGGGACTTGAAGATGTACGGTGGCGTACATGCCGGGCCGCAACTCGTGACGCGGATTGTCCATGTCGAAGCGCACCATCAGCGTGCGTGTGGCGGCGTCTAGGTGCGGATGCACAAAGACGATGGTTCCCTTGAACTGTCGATTGGGGAATGCCGGCGTAGTTGCCGTGACGGGCAGCTTCTTGTCCACAGCATTCTTGAGGAAGGGCAAATCCTCCTCGTAGACCTGACCCTCGATCCACACGGTAGACAGATCGGCCACATCGTACAGGCGGGCGCCTTCTTCGACGTACTCTCCCTCAACCTGATACTTTTTGATGACGTGACCGTGGAGGGGGGAGCGAATGGTGAGATGAGTGACGGTTTTGCCGGCTTGCACAATTTTGTCGATCTGTTCGTCGTCGATGCCCCACAAGCGCAGGCGATCGCGGGCGATCTGTTCATAATCACGGTTGCCGCTCTGCCGGGCGTCAAGCAGGTTCTTAACAGTGACGACCAGAGCGGGGCTGTACAGCTCCGCCAATGGCTCGCCTTGTTCGACGATTTGGCCGGTGACGTTGACGTACAGCTTATCGATGCGGCTTTTGCCCGTAGCACGAGCCGTGATGCGAGCCAGCCTGCGCTCGTCGAATTCGACAAAGCCGACCGCATTAATCTCATGAAGCAACGGCTGGTAGCCGATCTCGACCGTTTCGATGCCGGCCACCGCCACTTTGTAGGGCGTCAGTTGGACCCGGCTGACGACGCCGGGCGGCAGCGCTTCCTCTTCCTCTTTCTCGCCCTTCTTACGTTGGGACAGCGGCATGGCACAGATGGGGCACTTGTCTGGATGATCGCGGACAATAGTGGGGTGCATGGGGCACCAGTATTCCGTGTCGGGGCGGACGGCGGTTTCGGCGCTCAGCAGCGGCCGCGTCCATTTTTCGTAGTAGGCATTGATCGTGTCCCAATAGGCGATGACGCCGCCGACGGCGACCAGCACAGCGAGGAAACGCAACCGGGCCAGCTTGACCAGTACCGCGAAGTGGAACCACCATCCCATTTTCCCCAGCAGTCCCAACCCCGGTGGAGCGTGCAGGCCGCCTTCGTCGGTTGTGTCTAGGGGTTGAGAGATGTTTCGGTGCGACATGAGATCTCTCCTTATTAAAGAATCGTCCACAGATAACTTCGTTTAGCCGCGACCCGAAGGGGAGCGTGCAATTAACCCACAGATAACTTCGTTTAGCCGCGACCCGAAGGGGAGCGTGAAATTAACCGCGCGCCCCTTCGGGTCGCGGCTAAAAAGAGAACAAGTTGTGAGACAATTCCTAAATGAGGAGGTGTCGAAGCGCGATGACGCGATCCGATGATAGCAGAGGCCAATCGAGAGACGCGTTGAATCGGCCGCATTCCGGCGGAGCGTTCACGAACGGCACCGGAGTCGAAACCGCCATCATCAGCGTGCCGGAAACTAAGGCGTGTGCCGAGTAGCGAACGACGTCTGAACGAGGAGCGACCGGCGCTTTAGCGAAGGTCTTTTGACATCCCATTGGGCGGATTTGCTCGCCGGCTTTCTCATGCCGCGACGCCTCACAGCAACAGCAGGTTTTTTTCGTCGCGGATTGCTGGTTCTCACGCAGAATGTGGGAACTGGCAAGGCTGCCACAACAGGAGCGCTCACAGCAGGTGGACGGAAACAGAAGGCTCCCGCAAAAAGGTTTGACGTGCCCATCTGGACAGTGACACTGCAAAAAGGGCACACCGGCCAGCAGCGTTGAAATCGCCGTTGCCCAAATTCCCATCGCCCAGATTAATGCACGGAGCCGTTTCATGTCTTCATTCTATAAACCGCGCAGGGGGAATGGTCAATGGCAACTCTTCGCCTGCTTCTCTGCTTTGCCTCTTTTTCGCGCGTCGCGCCGTTACCGGCAGACGAGTTCTTTCAAGTGGTTTGCCAGGTACAACCGAACAAAAGAGCATATGGACAATTTGCGCCCATTCCGCGACAGGAGCGGTTTGCTCCGTCGCCAGGCTTGGAGGAATTAGGAGGGATGGGGCCTGCAATCCGTCTCCCCGCCTTTTGCATCCGGGACGTACTGTTCCTCGTTTTCGTGGGCGTCGGCGTCTTGGGTTGCAGTGTATGTTCCAACGGCGGTCTTGCGTCGTTGGCGGCCGCGCCGCCTCCTCTTACGAGAGTTTGTTATTATTCTGGGGAAACGCCGGGCGGCGATTCGCCTCCATCCTTGAACATGCCGACGGTCGTTCCGCCCCGCGCTCCTCGCCCTTTGCAACTGCTTGCAGTTTCCGGCGGCGTGGCGGGAGCGCCGTTCACTGCCGGCGTACTGGTCGGCTGGACGCAAACCGGAACCCGGCCTACCTTCGATCAGGTGACCGGCATCAGCAGCGGCTCGTTGATTGGTGCCTATGCTTTCCTCGGTCCCAAGTACGATGCGCCGATGCAGCGCCTCATCTTGACCCTGACGGCGTCGGATCTGATCAAGTTTCGGCCGCTGTGCTGCATGTTGCTCGACGGCGCGTTCGGCTCAGCCAAGCCAGCCGAGCGCTTAATCCGGCGGGCCTTCGACGATAATTTCATGGCCGATCTGCGCTGCGCTCACGCCCAAGGCCGACGTTTGTTCGTCGGCACCATGAACCTGGAAACGAAGCGATTAGCGATCTGGGACCTTGGCGCCATCGCTTCGAGCGGCCGGCCGGACGCCAACGATGTGGTCCGCAAAGTATTGCTGGCCGCAGTCTCCTGGCCTGGGGCCGTGCCGCCGGTCGCCTTCGACATCGAGGTCGATGGCTGCTGTCATCGGGAAGAGCACTGCGACGCGGGATCGGTCGTTATGGCGCTGCCGCCGATCGGCCCTTTTCCTCCCTCTTGCCTCCCCCAAAATGGGGGGGCCGGCGCAGATCTATACGTACTCGCCAGCCGCAAACTGTACTCGGATCCCGAGCCGGTGCCCAAGAGGGCGTTTCGTCGGCTGAAACCATCGGTGACGGCTATTTTTGAAGCGTTGACGCGCGCCGACGTCTGCCACTTATATTCGCTGTGTCGGCTCTCCGGCATGCGCTTTCATCTCTTGGCCCTGCCGCAGGGCTATCACGGCGAACCGCCGAGCATCGCCCATTTGTATCCGAAGGAAGCTCCGCAACTGTTTGAAATGGGCTATCATATCGGTACTAGCGGCCCTTGTTGGCGCTGCACTCCTCCGGGCGCGGAGGCGGGCGAAGGGGCCACCCCCCGCGACGGCCGGGAAGTTCGACAATAATCGAACCCCAGAGCCTCGAAACAGAGAGAAAAACGCAAAAAACACAAAAATAATAAAAAGTAAAATATACTCTTAAATGATCCATTCGTTTCTTTATATCTCTGTATTTTCTTGCCTATGCTCCCTATGATTCTGGGATCGGTTTTTCTTCGGTAGAGCGAGGGTACCAAGGTTATGGATGCCTCGGAAGTCGAACGACCGCCAGAGCGCTCGGCTGGGATCTTATTGCACCCCACATCGTTGCCCTCGGCTTATGGCATTGGCGATTTGGGTCCGGCCGCTTATGCATGGGTGGACGCGCTGGCCCGCGCACGGCAGAAGTGGTGGCAAGTTCTGCCGCTGGGGCCGACCGGCTACGGCGATTCTCCCTATGCCGCCTTCTCGGCTTTCGCCGGCAATCCCAACCTGATCAGTCCGGAGCTGTTGGTCCGCGATGGTTTGCTGCGCGGTGAGGATTGCGCCGCCGATCTTTGGCCCGCCGACCAGGTCGCCTATGGGTCGGTCATTGCCTACAAGGCAGCACTGACGGCGCAGGCGTGGGACCGTTTCCAAGCTGGGCGTGGCAAAGCGCTGCGTCCTGCTTTCGAGGAATTCTGTGCTCAAGAGGCCGGCTGGTTGGACGATTTCGCCTTGTTCATGGCCCTTAAGGAAGCGCATGGCGGCGTCAGCTGGCACGATTGGCCGGAAGATTTCGTCCTGCGCAAACCGGCCGCGCTCCAACAAGCACGCCGGGAATTGGCCACGCAGATAGAACTACACCGCTTCCGGCAATTTCTCTTTTATCGCCAGTGGCGTGCGCTTCGGCAATATGCACACGAGCGGAACGTCCGCCTGATCGGCGACGTGCCCATTTTCGTGGCTGACGACTCGGCCGACGTTTGGACTCATCCCGAATTGTTCCTCCTCGACCAGCGACGGCGGCCGGCTGTGGTCGCGGGCGTACCGCCGGATTACTTTTCCAATACAGGTCAACTTTGGGGTAATCCGTTGTACAACTGGGAGGCCCATCAACGCGACGGCTACGCCTGGTGGACGGCCCGTCTGCGCATGGCGCTGCGGCAAGTGGATCGCATTCGCTTGGACCATTTCCGCGGCTTTGAAGCGTATTGGGAAGTACCGGCAGGCCAACCGACGGCGGAGAAGGGCCGCTGGGTCAAGGGGCCGGGGGCCGACTTCTTCCAGGCGTTGCGCGCCCAGCTCGGCAATCTGCCCCTGATCGCCGAGGATCTCGGCGTTATCACGCCGGAAGTTCGGCAACTGCGTGTGCAATTTGACCTGCCGGGTATGCGCATCTTGCAGTTTGCCTTCGGCGGCGCTTTCGAGCACCGCTTCCTGCCGCACCGACACGAACGCAATACCGTAGTCTATACCGGCACGCACGACAACGACACCACGCGCGGCTGGTATGAAACGCTAACCGCCGCAGAACGGCGTTTTTTGCATCGCTATGCGCCCGACGCCGCCAATGATGTATCCTGGAGCCTGATCCGCTTGGCGTGGATGTCGGTGGCCGACTACGCTCTCGCCCCCTTGCAAGACGTGCTTCGCCTGGGCAGCGAAGCACGGATGAATCGTCCGGGACAAGCTTGGGGCAACTGGCGCTGGCGCTTCCGCGCCGAGATGCTCACCGAACCTTTGCTCGATCAGCTCGCCGAACTGACAGAGACCTATGAACGAGATTGCTAGATCGTTTGGCGCCAAACGATGGGGCAAGCAATTTCAGGATGTCATTGAAGAGCGGGGCTGCTAAGCTAATACCTCATGGATGCGGACGAGAAAATCAACATTTTGATTGTCGATGATCTGCCGGAAAAGTTGCTCGTTCTCGAATCCATCCTTGAGGAGTTGGGCGAGAACATCATCAAGGCGCATTCCGGGGCAGAGGCGCTGCGCCTGGTGTTGGAGCACGATTTCGCCGTTATTCTCCTGGATGTGTACATGCCAGGCATGAATGGCTTTGAGACAGCCGGACTCATTCGCCAGCGCCGCAAGTCGGCGCATACACCGATCATCTTCATCACCGCCTTCGCCGACGAAATGCACACGGCCCAGGGCTATTCCATGGGCGCGGTGGACTACATCCTCTCGCCGGTGGTGCCCGAGATCTTGCGTACCAAGGTCAAGGTATTCGTCGATCTGTATCGTATGACGCAGCAGGTCAAGCGTCATGCCGATGAGCGCGTAGCGTTGGCGCAGGAACAGGCGGCCCGCGCCGCTGCCGAGGAAAACGTCCGCCGCATGAATGAATTCCTCGCCATGCTCTCGCACGAACTGCGCAATCCATTAGCGCCGATTCGTAACGCCATCCAACTCCTGCGCGGACGCAGCGTTCGCGAAGCCGACGTTCCCTCGCTTTATGAAATGATCGATCGCCAAGTGCAACACCTTACCCATCTGGTAGACGATCTACTCGATTTGTCGCGCATCACACGCGGCAAGATTCACTTGCAGATGGAGCGCGTAGCAGTGGGGGACGTGGTTGCTCGCGCCGTGGAAACGAGCCGACCACTCATCGATGCCCGCAAACATGCCCTGGCAGTTGCTGTGCCGCCTGAGCCGCTGTACGTGCGCGGCGACCTAGTACGCTTGGCCCAATTACTCAGTAACTTGCTCAACAACGCTGCCAAGTATACCGAGGAAGGCGGGCACATCTTCGTGGGCGTGGAACGCCGCGATGCCATGGCGACTTTCCGGGTCCGCGATAACGGCATAGGCATCCCGCGAGAGATGTTGTCCTCCATCTTCGAGCTGTTTAAGCAGGTGGATCGTTCGCTGGACCGCTCACAGGGTGGTCTGGGGATCGGCCTGACGTTGGTCCACAAGTTGGTTGGCTTGCACGGCGGCCGCGTGGAAGCCTTCAGCGGCGGACCCAACCAAGGTAGCGAATTCGTCGTCCATTTGCCGCTTTGGCATGAAGAAGAATCACTGTCTCACCCCGCTGCTATCCGCCTCCCCTCAGCCCCAACAGATGGGACCAGCCCAACAACGGGTGGGACCAAAGCTGGTGGGACCGGCGGTTCGCCGGGGCTGCGCCGCCGAGTGCTGATTGTGGACGACAATACCGATGCTGCCCACAGTTTGGCGTTGCTGATGGAGATGGGGGGGCACGAGACGCGTATTTGTTACGACGGCCAATCCGCCTTGACGGAAGCCCAGAAATTCCTGCCGGACGTGGTGTTGCTAGACATCGGCTTGCCGGGTCTGGACGGGCTGGAAGTGGCGCGTCGGCTCCGCGCGATGAATCTGTCGCCGCGCCCGACGTTGGTGGCCTTGACTGGCTATGGTCAACACGACGACCTGCGCCGCTCTCGAGAGGCCGGTTTCGACCATCATCTCGTTAAGCCGGCCGATCCCCAGACGCTGATCGCCCTCTTGGCCTCTACGCCGCAGCCGGAAAGCTGCCCGGTTTAAACGATACGCCCCTGCCGCGGGATGTTCCTTTCACACGGAACGGGGCATCCCGCGGCAAAAGGAACTTACGCACTGCGCACCGTGATTTGGCGCGGACGAACCGACTCCACTTTCGGCAGATGCACAGTCAGCAGGCCGTTTTTGCACTCTGCCGAGATTCGGCCGGCGTCGATCGACTCGTTGATGGTGAAGGCGCGATAGAAATCGCCTTGTTCATATTCCTGCAACAACATCCGCTGCCGCGTAGGCCCTGGCTTGACACGCCCGTGCAACACCAACTCGCCTTTTTCGTAGTGCAGATCGACATCTTCGGGAGCAACGCCGGGCACTTCGGCGAAAAGCGTCAGTTCGGCATCCGTCTCTACGATATCCACTCGCGGCGTGAAAAAGACGCCGCCGCGCGTCGCCTCGGCGCGCGCCTCAGATCGGTCTTTCGTCGGACGATTCGTAACATTCGCCATCTTCATCGTCTCCTTTTTGGGGTTCATAAATACGTCAAAATCACTCTGCCTTGACCGGAATTTTGCGCGGCCGGGCTGATTCATGCTTGGTCAACTGGATGTGCAGCACGCCGTTCTCCAAGCGGGCTTCCA
>OGCG01001568.1_pt1 | contig 11037 bp, 11 predicted proteins | sample 1570061 | NCBI WGS metagenome assembly OGCG01 (sample SAMN06268698, study PRJEB24515) | hot springs metagenome | isolation source: Joseph's Coat, Yellowstone National Park, Washington, USA | place: USA:Joseph's Coat, Yellowstone National Park, Washington, USA
ACCGACCACGAGTTGCCCACCTTTTATAACGAAGTGGAGGAGGGGATGGAGGTCCTCGTCACCAGGCCCGTCGGTGAGCTGACGCCGATAAACGTCCACCTCTGGGTTATGACGGTTCCTGAGCTTCTGGACGCCCTCGAGTCCAGAGGGATCTCGTTGAGAAGGGTAGAGGAGGTGAAGGATAGAGCCTTGAAGCTCATGGCAGTCCCCAACCTCGCGACCGCGAAGGTCATTTACGATCACCTCCCCGAGTTCGGTAGACCCTTCGATAAGGAATCACACGTCGCTATGACCACCGACGTGACGGGACCGGGGATCTTCGTCGTTAAGGAGTTCGCGGAGAAGGCCAGAGTGGACGTGAAGCTTCACGAAATTCCGGTGATCGACAGGGACATCTGCGAGTTCGCCACGGAGAACTTCATCATCCCTAATTCCACAGCCGGAACGAACGGGGCCACGGTGATTTTCGCCTCGAGGAGAGTGATCGATGAGGTGGCCCAGGAGTTAAAAAGGGAGGGGCTGGAACCTAGGGTCATAGGTAAGGTGCTTAGGAAGGGAAACGGGACGGTCTACGTGGAGAGGGGATTGTTTAAGCTGATTCATAGGGAGAACATACTGAAGCGCTTCAAGGTTATGGAAAACTAGTTCGCTAACCTTCATTTGCCGAGGGCCGCGAACCGCTTCAGCCTAGAGATCTCCTCCCTGAGCCTCTCTACTTCCGTCTTCAGGAAGCGGAGCTCCGCTTCGTGGAGCTCCACGGACTTCCTCAACCCGTCTATCGTCTCCGTTCCTCCAGGTTCCTTGAACCTCACCTTGTTGTCCCCGACTTCCTCCACGTAGCCCAACCTCGCCAGGTCTTTAACGTAGGATCTGGCGGTCTTCTCGGACACGCGAAGTTGGAGGGCTAAGTCCGTAACGCTTATCTCGCCGGAGGACTTGACTATCCTAAGGGTCTCTTGGAGCCTGGGTGTCAGCTCCACGGGGGAAGATCTTGGCCTTGACCCAGCTTAAAAGCGGGTGAATCCCGTATTACGTATGGCCCTGTTCCTCGATGAGACCGACGTGGAGTCCCTGCTGAGCTTCAGGGAAGTCTACGAGTCCCTAAGGAGGTTCTTCCTGTTAGAGGATCAGGGCCTCGCCGTCAACACGGAAAGGGTGAGGACCGCTTCTAGCGGGACAGTGCTCACGTACCAGGCCGTCGCAGCCCAGGGGCTCTTCGGGTTCAAGACCTTCATATCGGGTTCGTTCCTGGGAGCCCTCTTCAACAGCCAGGGCGAGCTCCTCCTTTTAGCGTCTTCAGATTACTTGACCAGGGTGAGGACAGGGGTTCTGGCCGTGCTGGCCTCAGACCTGATGAAGGGTGATTACGGGGAGGTCTGTGTGGTCGGGTTGGGGAGGCAGGGAAGCTTCGCCGTGAAGGCCTTCAACGAGCTTAAGGGGATCGAGCCTAAGGCGACCGCGAAGACTCAGGCCGGAATGAACAGGGGCTTGGAGAACCTCAAGGCCATAGGGGCTAAGGCCAGGTTGGTCAACTTAGCGGAGTGCGTGAAGGACAGTGACGTAGTTGTCACCCTCACCAACTCCAAGGAGCCCTTCCTCAAGGCGGAGAGCCTAAGACGTGGGGCTCACGTGAACGCGATGGGGAGCAACCTGCCTGAGAGGGCTGAGCTGTTCGCTGACGTGGTCAAGAGGGCGTCAGTGATAGCGGTGGAGTCGGTGAGCCAAGCCCTGAGGGAGGCCGGGGATTTAATACTGGCAAAGAAGCTGGGCATGCTGGACGAGAGCAAGTTAATCCCCTTCTCCGCCGTGGTCGCGGGGAAGTGGGCGAGGAAGGATAACGACGAGCTCACCCTATTCAAGTCCGTGGGCGTCGGCCTCCTGGACTTGGCAACCCTAGCTCTCCTTTACGATAAGGCTAAGAAGCTCGGTGTAGGGAAGGAGGTTCCCCTGAGCCTCAAGTGGTCGCCGAGGAGTAATGGGGGTCACGGACCTCTAACGCCTTAGATCCTCGCTTTCAGGGCGTTAACGAAACGGGTAAAGTTATGGGTAACACCAGCTATTTTCCGCTCAGAACGGCTATGGTCTCCAGGATCGGCAGGGAGGTCGAACTCTCCCCGGTGGAGCTCGGCTCGCAAACAGCCAAGAGGGTTGAGATAAACCTCGCCTCAGGATCGCCTGACCCGAGGGTGATGCCGGTTAAGGAGATTAAGGAGGCCTACGATTACGTCCTAGAGGAGTTCGGCCCAAAGGCCTTATTCTACCCAGGTGCAGGGGGTCAGGAGGTACTTGTAAAGGAGGCCTGGAACTACGCCGATTTCCTAGGCGTTAAGAGGAGAACCGGGGACTCCCTGGTGATAACCAGCGGGGCACAGCACGGCATCGAGCTACTCTCCCTCTACTTCCTTGACGGTAACGGTAAGATAGCCGTGGAGAACCCGACCTTCGTCGAGACCTTCCAGCCCATGAAGCTCCTCAGCTCCGTAGTCTTCCCCGTGAGCTTAGACTCAGGAGGCATAAGGGTGGACGAGCTGGAGTTCGTGGCCAGGCTAACCAAGCTGGACTTCGTCTACGTCATCCCGAACTGCCACAACCCGGCTGGGGTCAACCTCGCTGAGGAGAGGAAGAAGGAGCTGGTTGAGCTCGCCTCGAAGTACGACTTCTACGTAATCGAGGACGACCCCTACAGGACTATAGCCTGCGGCCTGGGCGAGCCGATAAAGAACTACGACAGGGAGGGGAGGGTGATATACGTCAGCACCTTCAGCAAAGTCCTGGCCCCCGGCCTGAGGGTGGGCTTCTTCATAGCCAACGAGGAGATCGCCCACAAGGTCTCGCTCATGGAGCAGATGGACTTCTCCACCTCGACGGTGAACCAGTACGTAGTCGCCAGGCTCTTACAGCAGAGGGTTCCCCAGGACAGGAGGGGAGGCCTTTACGAGCATTACGGCAGGAAGATGAGGGTTCTGATGGACGAGCTGAGGGACAGGGGGCTCATCGACTTCAACGAGCCGAAGTGCGGGTTCTTCCTCCTCCTCGACTCCCACAAGAGCTCCCGGAGGGTCTTCGAGGAGGCGGTGAAGAGGGGCGTGAGCGTGGTCGACGCCAAGCCGTTCTTCCTCAGGGGAGGGGACACGATGCTCAGGTTAAGCGTGGCCGTCGAGAACGAGGAGAGAATCAAGGAAGGGGTGAGGAGGCTGAAGGAGGCAGTCGAGGCTGCTTGATTTAAAGAGTTTTCTCTAATAGCAAAACACGTGAGTGAAGTACCGGTCATCTACGCCCCCATTTACATGGATCACAGGGCGGAGGGCTATCACCCCGAGAACCCGGAGAGGGTCAAGAGGGTGCTCGAGGCTATAAGGCCTAAGGTGATCGTTGAGCCCCAGCCGGTGAGGAAGGAGGACGCGTTCCTCATTCATGACCCGGATTACGTGGACCTAGTCGAGAAGGAGAGCAGGCTCGGTTACTCCCACCTCGACGCGGACACCTACGTCAACGACAGGACGTTCGAGGCGGCGCTGTACGCCTTGGGAGGGGCCCTCACGGCTTATGAGGTACAAGGCTTCGCCCTGACCAGGCCGCCCGGCCACCACTCGGGCGTAGCGGGTAAAGCTCTGGGCGGGCCGACGCTGGGGTTCTGCATCTTCAACAACGTGGCCTTCCCGATCAAGAAGCTGGGCCTTAAGAGGGTGGCGATAATCGACTTCGACGTCCACCACGGCAACGGTACCCAGGAGATATTCTGGAACGACCCCGACGTGCTCCACATAGACGTTCACCAGGACCCGAGGACGCTCTATCCCGGGACAGGCTTCCCTGAGGACGTGGGGGGTAAAGGAGCTGAGGGAACTAAGGTCAACTTGGTGCTCCCTCCCGGCTCGGGGGACGACGCTTACCTAGAGCTATTGCCCATCATCGAGTCCATACTGGACGACTTCAGGCCGGAAGTCATAGCCTTCTCGGCTGGCTTCGACGCGTTCGAAGGGGACGGGCTGGCCAGGATTAGGGCGACCGAGTCAACCTTCTACGCGTTCGGTAAGCTCGCCAGGAAGGCCAAGAGGTTCTACGCAGTCCTCGAGGGGGGCTACAGCGTCGGCCTGAGCAGGGGAGCTAGGGCGTTCTACGAGGCCCTAAGCGGGGTGGAAGTGGAGTACAAGATCAACCAGAGCCCCTCAGCCCTAATGACCGCCATCAGGGACTTGATAGCCTACGAGAGGAGCATACTGAGGAACTACTGGAAGGTCTAACACTCGTAGTAGCACCTCATGGCCAGGTTCACGGCGGCGTTGAGGTCCCTGTCTATCCTCAGCCCGCACTTGGGGCAAAAGAAGACGTGACCCTCCAGTATTCCCTCCCTGTAGCCGCAGTTGGAACAGAGCCTGCTCGACCTGTAGGGGTTCACGAACCTGTACTTCAGTCCCCTCCTGTAGAGCTCCTGCCTGATCGAGTCGGTGGCTATCCTCAGCACTAAAGCGATCCTGTTCTCTATCCCCTTGAGGTTCTCGAGGACGACTATCTTCGGGTCCAGTCCCTCTATGAAGTCCACAGCCCTTTGAACGACCGGCTCGACCTTCTTCCTTATGGTAGTTATCTCCCCCAAGCCCTCAGAGGTGGAGACGACCTTGGCGAACTCCTCCGATATCAGGTTCTCGCCGAAGTACCTCTTGGCCACTACCCTCCTCTCCTTGTCTATCGCTACTACCGTGAATAGGTGCCTGACCCCCACGTCTACCCCTACGACGCTCTGCTCAACGGGGTAAGCGAGGTAGACCTTGATTTCCTTCCCCACCTCGGCTATAGCGTGGACCGGCTCCCCCTCCAGTGGGGGCTCCACGACGGCGTTGAGCCCCTTAAGTAAGTAATTGTTCCCCTGCCTGACCACCTCCACAGGGCCTATCCTAACGACGTCCGATGAGACCACTTGGTAATACACGCCCTTGGGAACGGTTATGGGCGGAGGCCCGGCCTCGAGGCCCTTCCTCTTCAGGCTGGCAACGTACATGCTGGCGAAGATAATCTCGTTCCTTATCCTCTCCAGCTCTCCCTTGCTGATGACCTTCGATTCAAATAGTTTTACTTTCATGAGAGATAAATGAGTACTAACTCCTAAAAAACTGTTCAGAATGTTGAATATTGAAAAACTGAAGAAATTACGGTCGGAACGTCTTTAGGCCCTCGAGAGCCTGGAAAGTACGTAGGTGGCTACCTGTACCGGTAGACCTTCCAGCGCTGACAGCCTGCTACTCAAGCTGTCCAGGGTACTGAGGTTGACCCTCTCCTTGAGGCTTCCGTCGACCCTCTCGTAGACCTTGACCACCTTCACCGAGTCCTGAGGCAGTATCGCCTCCGTTACGACGTATTTGGCCTCCCTCTCACTAGCTTCTGTCCCGTACTCGTCGAAGGCCTTGATAACCCTCTCGGGGACTTCCAACATCATTTCCCTTACCTCATGTTTTAACTTGTCCTCCGTCCTTTTAAATCCGACCGCAGTAATCTCTATAGTCAACTTACAAATGTTTATACAAGCTTATACCCTTGACGGCGGTATTTCGGTCACCGTCCCCTCAACGACCCTCTCCCCTATGCCCAAGTAAAGCCTGAGCGTGGAGGAAAAGACGTAACCGTCGTGCCTGTAAACGGCGTAATACTCGTCCACTTCCCTGGCCCTCGCCCTGTTGTGATAGCTGAGGTAATACACCGACGGGCCGGAGACCTCGTCGTAGGCCAATAGGGCGGAGTTGAGGCTTGAGGCGTACTGCATGAGCTCGACGGAGACCTTCGAGTAAGCCTCCAGCGGGGGAAGGCCTTCCTCAACGAGTCCGACTATCCTCTGGAAGTAAAGGAAGCTGTCAGTAGCTGGATACGTCGGCTGAGGGAAGGCCTTCCTCGAGATCGAGCCGTTGTGGACGAAGAAGAGGTCGTAGTTCCTCGCCCTGGCGTGATAAGGGTGGTTGTTGGTTAAGGCATATAAGAACCTCCTCCCTTGCCTCACGTGCATTACCCCCACGGCCTTCCTTCCCTGAATGGTTTTCACCACGCTATCGAAGAGGGGATCCCTGAAGATCGGGACCTTAGTCCTGTAAACGAGGCTCCTCCACTCCCCGTCGACCTGGAAGTAAACCGCTACCCCCCAACCGTCCGTGTGGGAGCCGAGGCTGAAGAAGGGGTCGCTCTGAGCGCTCTTCCTCAACGCCTCAGCGAACTTGGGGTCGAACGACTCGGTGTTGAAGGCCAGGAACCTACACATTCAGCCTCATCCCGTCGTGGGCCACCCTCGCCCCCACGGAGGCCTCGATTATCTCCGCCTCAAGCCAGGAGGGGATGTGGGTGAGGACGAGCTTCTCCCTCGGGATTAGGTCGAGCAGTTCCCTGACTCCGGTGTGGCCCCAACTGTCGCATCCAGTTACGCAAGAGGCCTCGTGAACGACCAGGTCCGCGTCCCTGGCCTCCTCCAGGATCGTCTCGCAGGGCTCCGTCGTGTCACCTGAATACAGGACCCTCCTTCTGCCGTCAGTCACCACGTAAGCCACCGCGTAGATCGAGTGGCACGCTTTAACGGAATAGACCTCCAGATCCCCGACCTTAGCTTTCGGCAGCTCAGCCTCTTCGACCTCCGCGCCCACGTTGTTCCCCGCTAACTTCACCGCCTCGAGGACGCTCCTTAGTCCTGGAGGTGAGTAGACCTTCAGGGTCGGGAGTCCCTTGAGCTTCCTCACGACCAAGTGGTCGAGGAGGCCCGAGAAGTGGTCCACGTGGAGGTGAGTGACGAACAGGGCCTGTACGTCCAGGGCGTTGAGGTCCTCCAGGCGGTAGTTCGCCCCAGACCCCATATCGAGGACGAGCTTCGTAGTCCCAGAGCTGACTAGGACGCCCGACTTGAACCTCTTACTGCCCAAGGTGGAGCCTGCCCCCGTGCCGAGGAAGGTCAGCTCCATCCTAAACCCCTCACATGTCGTCCCTTTCGGTTATGTCGGGGATGTCGCATAACCCCCCGCATTCGTGGTCCTCGTCCTCGTGGAAGTCGTTAAGCCGCAGCTTACCCTTCACCCTCCCTGGCCTCTTGGAAGCCTTTGTCAACCTACCTTCACTAAAGGCTCTAAAACGCATTCGAGGTTTATCACTTTCTGTTCAGAGCTTCCGTCCATCTGATGTTACAATCTCCTTGTGAGAACCTTTGGGTTGAAGCTGTCTGAACTTAAACACTGGTATTGAACCCTCACCTTCAGCAAGGGTTTGACGTCTCCTCAAGCTAAGAACTCTGATGCACCAGCGAGGGACGTAGGTCAATGATTAACACAATAAATGAACTGAGGCAGATACATTAAACATTTAGTAATTTATTCAAAACATAAATCTTGCATTAAAAACTCTACTTAATGTAAAAATGTACGCCCATTCATTCTTTGTTCATTTAAGATAAATGTGGGAAGTGAGGAAAAACGGACGTTCCTTGCTGAAAGCAGTTGGGCCGGCTGTCCGGTTTGATATACTGGAAGTTATTGGGTAGGCGTAGGGCCTTGACTGGGACCACTCGTAGGTTGACCGCCCGGTCCCATCGTATTCAGTAATTTCCCTAAGCCCATGTACGTAAGTATGAACCCAATAAACGCTACGAACGGGATTATTGATCCTATGGCTATAAGAATTCCACCGTTCCTTATGTTGCCTACATTGTAAATTTGTCCTACTCTCCTAATCGCTAATCCTATTAAGATAAGTCCTACTATTACTATAATCCCACCAATTCCTATTATTGATAAAATTACTCCTATAATCCATAAGGTAGTACCCGTAACTCCGCCTACGTCTTTACCTATGGCTTCTAATCCACGAAAGCCAGAGCGTAATCTCAATATAGAAAGTATAGTAAATACTAACGCGATTATTTCTAAGATTATAGCTCCTGCCAGTGATCCTATTGACGCTGATAAGGAGTATGGAGATGTTAAACTACTTGAGATAATAGGTAATGACACGAAAACGAATACGATTGCGATACTAAGTAAAACAGTAGCTATTATTGCAAATAATGATCCCGATCGCAAATCTTGTAGCGCTTTAACTTCAGTGCTTGACATTTTTCACCAGATTAATCTCTATTTACTCCCTAATAATAAATATTGCGGATATAAGCATTGGGAAATCTAAAGTAGAGTAGGCGATAGAAATTACATTTTGATTATTACCTGAAAATTAGGGTGACTATATTGTGCAAAATGAATGTCTTTTATCCCATACATGTAAAAAATACCGAATCTAGGATATCAAATCCGGCTGAATAAAGAATATAATCTAATTTTATATAAATTAACGATTGATAACTTGTAATGCAGATTTACATCCCCTTCTCTGAAATCATTGAAGACTGAGTGATCAAGGCATGAAAAGGTAAGAGTTCCCGCTTTCCACCAAGTCAATTATCCATCTGAGGTTGACGGGATAGAACTTAGTCAGGTCCACTCCGACGTTTATTTTTCTAGTTTTCCTATTCAAGAAAGGGTACTCCTTAAGCTTGTTGTTGTGGACGTGACCATGAACGTTCCATTCAGCAACGTTCAACGGATAATGGGAAAGAACGAACTTACCCCTCTCGTAACTTATTTCTAAAGATTCCGGTCCTATACCCGGAGGGTCGTGATTACCTTGGATCAGTATCTTCTTCCCCTTAAGTCTCCTCAGGTAATTCTCAGGATTCGAGAAAGAGAAGTCGCCTAATATGAAAACCTTATCGTTGGGCGAAACCAATTCGTTCCATCTCTCTATTAGGAACTCGTTCATCTCCATAACGTTTGTGAATGGGCGGGCCGAGTACTTGATGATGTTAGCGTGTCCGAAGTGGTGATCGGCTGTGAGCCAAACATTGTCCAGTTCTACCCTGCTCAAGCCGAGTTTGAGCATCCTCTTCCTATATTCGAAATACGTTGTCCTGAGTTCCTCTTTGGAAAGGGCTTCAGATCTACTCAAGATCTTGCTGGTTAAGGTGTCATATTCGTACCTTATTTTACCTTTGTGCAGTAAAGTTATCCTCATTGCGGTGCCCTTGAAGAAAAAATTGTTGAGCTTAGTTAACAGTTCCCTAGGCAGGACGTCTTCTGGGTTCTTATGGGAGCGGAAGGACAAGGCTGCGTGAAACCAGAGGTTATCATTATACTTCTCTACATCTGGCCTCTGAACTATCACTGCCTTCAAGACCTTGTATACCTCATCCCTGAAAGATTTGAGTTCCTCAGATGGGATTATCCTCAGGGCGATAATGTATCCCCTTCCTCCTTTCTTGACCTCTACCCCGTCGTAAAAGAAGTGAAATTGATCACCATCGTAATTCTTGCTAACGTCAGCCACAGCCCGAATTATCTTATAATCTTCAACCCTCGGCTTGAAGTTATACACTAATGTGATGTGCGGTACTCTGTGTAGCTTGAACTCAGGGTAAGACCTTAATTCTCTTATCAAGGATTTTAGTTTGTACTTCTCCAAGATCGGTCTTATTTCCAAGATATAGTTATACTCTCTCCTTGATGGTTTTCTAAGGACTTCACGGGATTTTGTCTCCCTTCCTAACCCCAAGAACGTTTTAAGAAAATCCAGCAATTCCCTCAACCTCAATGAGCCGTTAAAGATTAAATCCATTTCGTTCCATTTAGATTGGTCAGAAGCCTTAGTTATTTTATGACGTTCAAAGAACTAGTTACAGATGACAGACTCACGAAGTCAGGAATGCCTCAATGCAATTTAGTAACTGGAAGACTTCTCCATCTTGGCCGTGTTTGAGAAGCTTACCTGGTAACTGCCTCATCCAATCCTCCCTGAAGGCCCGCCTACCGTATAATGCCCCAAACGCAGATGCAACAATTGATGCTATTGTATCACTATCCTTGGTAAAATTAACCGCCTCTATAATCCCTCTCTGTGGATCGTCAAGATACTTTACAAATATGAAGAGGGCGTTAGTAACAGTTTCCAGCAGGTAACCTCCAGAGCCTATAGTTTTCGAGAGTTCCTGGACGGTTAGACCTCTATCCAGTGCATAGTATACCTGGTCTCTTATGAACTCGGAAGCTGGTCCCTCATATTTGACCCTGGCTATCTCCCTCGTCTTGTATTTCTTACCACCTGTTAATTTGCTTATCACAAGGACGAACCTTTTGATTATCCATTCTGCATCTATACGTCCATTACTATTTATCACGTTCCAGAGCATATCAGCAAAGGCCACAGAGGAGGCTATAGCCAATGGTTCGTTATGTGTTATTAATGTGTCCAGTACAGCGTCAACCAGATAGTTTTCTTTGGTCTTCAAGTTCGGAATGATCACGGGTGATATTCTCATGATGGCTCCGTTACTGGGCCTTTTCAATCCAGTCCTATACCAAGGTAATCCTCTCTCCCTGTAATTTCTTAGGAACTCCTTGACAGTTCTGCCCATTCCAGAGATACGATGCGACGCAAAAATCCTAGCTAATTCCCATGGAACTATCCTACTATGCTCCAATATCACCTTAACAGTATCGAAAGTTAGTTGCGTGTCATCTGACGGTAGAGCTCTTCCGCTTAAATAGGAAGTAATTAGACCATACCTTTTCAATCTTTCCTCTGGACTCAGGTGTTCTACCGGATATCCTAGGCTGTCGCCGATCGCTACCCCCAGGAGCATATTTACTACCTTATCAGCTGCCTCAACTCTTGACACCTTGGGCTCTGATCTTGAGTAAAGCTCTTCCCATTCGACCGCATTTACGAGACCTTCGTCAAAAAGCGTTCTAAGGATTTCAGTGTTTGAGCAAGAAAGGTACTTTAACTCTGGGCATATGGCTCTCGTTCTATTGCAGTTTGAAACAATAGAGTCATTAGGTTTACGTTCTCTTCTCCCTTTGTTATCGAACGACTCCATTAGCCCTCTTAAGGTAAAAAGTTACGCGTTTTTACTTTTTCATCCAAGGAAATTCCTCTAAATTCTTTATCCTCAAATATTGATCCAATATTTACCAATATTCCTATTGCAATATTCTCATTTCTAAATGGTACTTTATATAATTTTAT
>OGCG01001570.1_pt1 | contig 11032 bp, 6 predicted proteins | sample 1570061 | NCBI WGS metagenome assembly OGCG01 (sample SAMN06268698, study PRJEB24515) | hot springs metagenome | isolation source: Joseph's Coat, Yellowstone National Park, Washington, USA | place: USA:Joseph's Coat, Yellowstone National Park, Washington, USA
CCATCCAGCTCGCCGCCGGCCAGGGGCGCGTCGTCGTCTTTGAACGCGAAGCACCGCCACGTCCCTTGGGCAGCCCCGCCGAGATGATTTATCAGGTTACGGTCAAGCATCCGACCGCGGATGCGTTGCCATTTAACAACACTTGCTTCGCCACTTTTCTGACACGCGAGCGGCGCCAGGTGCTGACCCTTGTGACGGATACGCCGCCCGCTGAAGGGCCTCGTCCCTGGAAAGCATGGCAGCTAGCGCTGCAAGTAGGTGAATTGTTCGCGTGCGACGTTCGTCCTGCGGCAGAGGCGGAAAAGCTGGACGAGAAAACATTACGCCGTTACGCTGTGGTATGCCTGTTTCAGATCGTACCCAGCGCCGCGACATGGCAAAAGCTGGCACGCTATGTCCGCGACGGCGGTGGTCTGGTGTTGGTGCCCGGCGGCGAGGAGATGCAGCGACACGTTCAGCAATACAATGCCGAAGGAAGCAAAGCGGGATTATTGCCAGGAACGCTCGAAAAGATCGTAATCAATCCATCGGATCATCCCCTGATTCCCTGGTCGAATTTCTCTAGCCAGCATCCCCTCCCGGCATTCTTCGCCAAAGCAATCCGCACTGCCGACCCCGATTTCGGCAAACCACACGCGTGGCCGGGCGTCAACGCTTTTTGGGTCGTGAAGCCGGACCCGAAGGATACTGTCGTGCTGACGACGTATGCAGATGCGGAGCATCATCCGGCGCTGCTCGATCGCGCGGTGGGACGGGGGCATGTCATCCAGTTCACCACGCCGCTAGACCTACGCGAATTGGACCGCCATCGCCCCTGGCACAATTATTGGGGTTTGGGTTCGTCGTTCGGTCTGGTGCTCGAAGATCAGGTATGCCGCTATCTGGCGGGCGATTCAATGAAGCCGGAGTTGAATTATTTCTGCGGACAGACGCCGCGCATCCCGTTGCTGGAGACAGGTGAGGCGCTTGCTCCCCCGACGCCGCCGTATACGCTAGACGGGCCGGGCCTCGCCGTTGCGGAAACGAACATCAAGAGAAATGATGGCGACACGCAATTGGCATTGCCGCAGGCGGTCATGCCGGGCAATTACGCCGTCCGAGACGCCAACAAGCGCATCGTCGCCGGTTGCAGTCTGAACGTCCGCCCCCAGGAGAGCGAGTTGGAGCGCGTGCCGGTGGAAGAGATTGAATCAGTACTGGGCCAAGAGACGTTGTTGCAGGTGGGCCGCACCCTGAGCATGAAGGATGCGCTGGCCGGAATGCAACCGGCGTCGTTTGAATTGCTGCCGTGGCTGATGATGACCGTGCTGGCGATGCTGACACTCGAGAGCTTGCTGAGCAATCGCTTCTATCGCCGTGCCACGCCGGAGGCAGCAGCGAGCGTGAAAATGGGCGAACAGAGAGTGTAACAGCGGGTTCAAAAAAGATCTCCAGTCTACCCTTATCAATTTTTGCGGCTCCGACTTCTTATTTGACATCGACTCCGGGGCGTGATTGAATAGAGGCCATGAGCGAAATCAGCCGAGAGCAACTGCATGCCTATCTCGATGACGCCCTCAGCGATGCGGAGACGGCGAAAATCGAGCACGCTCTGCGCAATTCGGAGCCGCTGCGCCGCGCCCTGCGCCAGGCCATGCAGGAACGCGATCGCGGTGAACATTCGCTCGGTGCCATTTGGCGGCGGGAACGCTTGACGTGTCCGACGCGCGAACAGCTCGGCAGTTATTTGCTGCAAGTGCTTGAGGAAGAGCAGCAGGATTACTTCGCCTTTCATCTGCGGGTGATCGCATGTCCCTACTGCACGGCCAACCTCGCTGATTTGCAAGCGCGGCAGCAGGAAGCGCCGCCACAGACACGCGAACGGCGGCGACGCTTCTTCCAGTCTAGCGCCGGTTACTTGTACGTCGGCCGCGATACCAAAAAAGACAAAACACGGCGGAAATAAATTTTCCCCCCACCCGTCCGCAGCGTAAACATGGGGTTTATCGCTATACGGAGAAGGAATCTGTCGTAGAATACGCTTTGTCTCTCTTGAGGTTGCAAAGACCCTCTTTCCCAATGGAGGTGGTCTGGACGTGACGCATTCGCTTTTCGTTCGTTCTTTGTTCTGTGCTTGCCTGCTCACTTTTTCCTTGGTCGGCCTGGTTCGCGCCGATAATTGGCCGCAATGGCGCGGACCGAACGGCGATGGCATCAGCGTGGAAACCAATCTGCCGACGCGCTGGAGTACGACGGAGAACGTCGCCTGGAGCTTGCCCTTGCCGGGCATGGGCGGCTCAACGCCGATTGTTTGGGGCGAACGTATTTTTCTGACCAGCGCTGATAGTAAGGACGACCTCTGGCTTTTGTGCATCAGTACCGCCGGCAAGGAACTGTGGAGACGCAGACTCGGCAACGTTCGCTTCCACACCTTCAATAATGAAGGCAACGGCGCCTCTGCCTCGCCTAGCACGGACGGCAAACACGTCTGGGCTTTTGTCGGTTCCGGCGATTTCGCTTGCTTCGATTTCGACGGTAAAGAAGTGTGGAAATTCAACGCCCAAGAGAGATACGGAAAATTTCAAATCCAATTCGGCATGCACACCACGCCGGTACTGTACGGCGAGCGGTTGTATTTGCAACTCCTGCATTCCGGCGGCGCCTGGGTGATCGCGCTCGATAAAAACAGCGGCGCGACAGTGTGGCAAGTGGCGCGGAAGAGCGATGGCGTGTTTGAGTGCGAACATTCCTACGCCTCGCCGGTCATCTGGCGCAACGGCGACAAAGCGTATCTCATTACGCACGGCTGCGACTACGCCATCGCTCATCGTTTGGAAGACGGCGCAGAGATCTGGCGGCTTGGCGACCTCAATCCCAAGGATCATTACAACAAGACCCTTCGCTTTGTCGCTTCGCCCGTCGCCACAGCCGATTTAATCGTTGTGCCGACGGCCAAAAATGGCCCGGTCGTCGGCGTCAAACCGTCGGCTGTTGGCCTGATTCGCGCCGGCAGCCCCGGTGAACAGTGGCGCAGAGCTAAAAATACGCCGGACGTGCCGTCGCCCTTGGTCCATGATGGGCTGGTTTATCTATGCCGCGAAGACGGCACGTTGCTTTGCTTGGACGCCAAGACCGGCGCAGAGCAGTACATGGAAAGCTTGCACAAGCAACGCTATCGCGCGTCGCCGGTCTACGGCGATGGCAAGATATACCTGACGGCCCGCGACGGCGTGGTCAGCGTCGTCAAGGCGGGGCGAAAGTTCGAGCTATTGGCGGCCAATCGCATAAACGATGACATCACGGCTTCGCCGGTCATTGCCCATGGCCGCATTTATCTGCGGGGATTCAAGGCGCTTTATGCGCTTGAACGACGCAAATAAACGCAACGTCTCCCTCAGCGCGCTGCCGGCTGCACGGGCAGGTTGCCTTGGAAAAACGCGGCCAAGTCCTTGCGCAGCTTGTGCAGGGATTTCTTGTCGATGTACATCATGTGGCCCGCGTCGTAATAACCCATGCACACGCGCTTGTAGAGGTCGCCACCCAGATCGAGATGCTCGAAGGTGTAGCGTGTGGCGAGGTACGGCGTAGCCAGGTCGTAGTAGCCGTTGGCCACAAAGACGCGCAGGCCAGCGTTCCGCGCCAGCGCCTCACGCAGCGACAGCGACACGTTCAGATAACGATTCTTGGCTGGCCCGAAGTCCCACGGCTGCACCCGACTGGTCAGAATGCGATAGCGTGTCTCGCGGACATAGTGGAGGTCTTTTGCCAGATATTCTTGCATCAGGGCGGTGTACGGTCCCTGGACCGCCGCGTAACTGGGATCAAAGCCGGCGTATTCCGCAACGGCGTCGCCATCGTTGCCGACGAAACGGCTATCGTAACGCCCCACGATTTGATGGGAACTGCGCAGCAGTTCTTTGAGGAAACGATGGATCTCGATGCGCAAGTTGGCGCGGCGAACGTATTCCTCCGACAGTCCCGTATAGCGCGCCAGTTTGCGCACAAGGCATTGGCGCTCCTCAGCCGTCAACGCGCTCCCTTTCATCAGGGCCAAGGTGTACTCGCCGAGGGCGAATTTCTCGACTTCCGCCAGCGTCTTCTGGCGATCGGCCAACAATTCGGGGGCTAATTTCTTGTGATACCACGCCGTCGCCGTGTACGTGGGTAGAAAAAGAGGATAAGGCAGATCGTTGCCATCGTCAAAACGGATGGTCTGGAAGTTGAGGACGGCGGAGATGAGGATGATGCCATTGAGGTTGAGGCCGAGGTGATTTTGCAAATGCTCGGCCAAGCCGGCGGCGCGCGTGGTGCCGTAGCTTTCCCCAATCAGGTATTTCGGCGAAGCCCAACGGCGAAACTTAGTCACGTAAAGACGGATGAACTCGCCGACGGAGCGCACGTCTTGCGTGACGCCGTGGAATTGCTTGGCGTCATCGGGTGGCTCGGCCCGGCTGTAGCCGGTCGTCACGGGATCGATGAACACAAGATCGGTGTAATCGAGCAAACTCGCTTCGTTGTCTACGAGGCGGTAGGGCGGTGCCGGAGGCGCGCCTTCCGCTCCAAGATCGACGCGCTTGGGGCCGAGCAAACCCAGATGCAGCCAGACTGAAGAGGAGCCCGGCCCGCCGTTGAAGGCGAAGGCGATCGGGCGACGTGCAAGGTCTTCGCCCTTGCACTTGGTGTAGGCGACGAAGAAAACATTGGCCTTGTGTTTGGAGTCTTCTTCCTGTACCACCAGTGTACCGGCCGTCGCCTCGTAATCGATCTTGACGCCGCTTAGTGTGATGCTGTGCGACGTGGTTTTCAGAGCGTCTTTGCCAGTGTCCGCAGAGCGCTCGGTAGCTTCCTTCGACGACGTTTTGCTTTCGTCGGCTGGCTCCGCCGGCAACGCCGCCAGAGACAATGCCAAGATTATCGAACTCATCGCGAAAAGACGGGATGGATGGAACACGGCCGTGGCTCCTGCTTTTAAAAGGTTCGTTAACCGAGTCGTGATCGTGAGGGAGCGGCGGCTTTGTCGCTCACTTCAAGCAGCGGCTCGGGCGGGACTCAGCATTACGCCTATATAATATAACATGGTGTCGCCACGCAATCTCCTTACTTGGGAGCAAGTTTATGGCTGAACTGACCCCTTTACAATCGCTGATCGCCACCGGCACAAAATTGTGGCTGGATTCGGTGGATCCCGAAGAGGTGAAGCTCAATCGCGCCTTCGGCGCTACAGGCGCCACCTCCAATCCCATCATCATCGCCGACCTAATCAAGACAGGACGCTTCGACGATTTGTTGATGAAGCTGATCCGGGAAGGCCACGACGACGAGTCGCTGGCTTGGAGCTTGACCGACTATCTGGTCCGCCAAGCACAGCAAGTGTTCCTGCCGGTGTGGGAAGAAACCAAAGGCGACGACGGCTACGTCAGCTTTGAGTTGGATCCGCTGATCGAGGATGAATCGTCGCACCTGTCTCAAGAGCAGCGGAAAGCCCGGTACATCGAATTGGGCAAGAAGTGGAGTCAGGGCCACAAAAATCGCATGATAAAAGTGCCGGCCACGCCCGCAGGGCTAAGCGCGTTGGAGGACCTGGCGGCGGCCGGCGTCACGCTCAACGTGACACTGATCTTCGGCGAAGAACAGTATCGCACGGCCCGCGACGCCGTTTGGCGTGGGGCGCAGCGGCGACCCGGCGGTTTGACGCTCTTTAAATCCGTCTACAGCATCTTTGTCAGCCGCCTCGATGTATATACGGAAAAGCACGTCCCTTCGCTGTCGCCGGCCGCTCAGGGGCAAGTCGGCATCGTCAACGCCAAGCGCATCTGGAGGCTCAACCGCGAATTTTGGGCCGACAAACGCCTACCGTTGAAACAGGAAATTATTTTCGCCAGCACCGGCACCAAGAACCCCAACGATCCCCCGTGGAAGTACGTCGAGGCGTTCGCCGGCGACGGCATCGAGACCAACCCGCCAGCGACCAATCATGCCGTACAAGCGAGTGGCCGACGCTTCACGCGCCAGGTGGACAAGATGCCGCCACCGGAAGTGCTCAAAGAAATCGACGAAAAGGTGAATATGAAGCACCTTGTAGATACACTTATGGAAGAAGGGCTGAAAAAGTTCGCCGAGCCGCAAAAGGCACTGCTGAAGCTGATTGCTGAGAAGCGCGCCGCGCTAACTGCAGGTTGACAATCCCTTGCAAGCCTGCCAACGAGCGTTGGCGGGCTTGCCATTCCTCTATGTTCCTATGTTCGCGCTGACTTACGATTTTGACGTGGTTGTTGTCGGCGCCGGACATGCCGGCGCCGAAGCAGCCCTGGCGGCGGCCCGGCTGGGACTGCGCACGGCGCTGTTGACCATGAGCGCCGACACCGTGGCCCAGATGAGCTGCAACCCCGCCATCGGCGGTGTCGCCAAAGGGCAGATCGTTCGCGAGATTGACGCGCTGGGCGGCGAGATGGCCAAGGTGATCGACGCCAGCGCTATCCAATTTCGGATGCTCAACCGCACCAAGGGACCAGCCATGCACTCGCCGCGCGCCCAGGCGGACAAAAAACTGTACCAGTTCACTATGAAACACCGGATCGAATCGCAGCCAAACCTGACACTGCGCCAAGAGATGGTGGAAGGACTGGTGCTCGACAAGCATCGTGTCACTGGGGTTGTCGCCGCGGGCAACACGCTGTATCGCGCCAAAGCCGTCGTGTTGACGACCGGTACGTTCCTCAAGGCCGTCATGCACACCGGCGAAGCCAAGACGCGCGGCGGACGCGCCGGCGACGGCGTTTCGGAATCGCTCAGCGACAGTCTGGCTAGCTGTGGTTTTCAGCTCGCCCGTTTTAAAACGGGTACGCCCTGTCGCCTCAATGGCCGTACCATCGATTTCACCAAGATGGAACGGCAACCCGGCGACGACAATCCTCGACCCTTCAGCTTCGCCACCGAGCGCATCACCCAGCCGCAAATGGATTGCTATATCACCTATACCAACTCAGCTGTCCACGATCTCATCCGCGCCAATCTGCACCGCGCACCGATGTACTCTGGCCAAATCCAAAGCCGAGGCCCCCGCTACTGTCCATCGATCGAAGACAAAGTCGTGCGCTTCGCCGAAAAGGACCGCCATCAGATCTTCCTCGAACCGGAAGGCCGCAATACTTGGGAATATTACTGCAACGGCATCTCCACCAGTCTACCCAAAGACGTGCAGCAAGCCATGCTCCGCCTCATCCCCGGCCTGGAAAACGCCGAAGTGATGCGCTGGGGCTACGCCGTCGAATACGATTACGCACCGCCGACGCAGCTGCACCCGACGCTGGAGACCAAGCTCGTCGAGGGCTTGTACTTCGCCGGACAGATCAACGGTACGACCGGCTACGAAGAGGCTGCCGCCCAGGGATTAATGGCCGGCATCAATGCCGCTCTCAAAGTCAAGGGCCAAGCGCCGCTCATCCTCGATCGTAGCCAAGCGTATATCGGCGTCCTCATCGACGATCTGGTAACCAAGGGTGTCGATGAGCCGTACCGCATGTTCACCAGCCGAGCCGAATATCGGCTGCTGCTGCGCCACGACAACGCCGACCGTCGTTTGACGCCGATCGGCCGACGCATCGGACTAGTTGGCGACGATGCCTGGGATCGTTTACAGCGCAAAGAATTCGCCATTGCAACGTTGACGGAATATCTGCACAATCACCGCCACGCGGGCGCTACCCTGGCTCAATGGCTGCGCCGCACCGAGGTCGAGTGGGAGCAAATTGTCGCCATGAATCCCGGCGTGCAGGCGCTCCAGACGCCCCCGGAGGCACTGGAACAGGTAATTCTGGAGGCGAAATATTCCGGCTACATTCAGCGGCAAGCAGAGCAAGTGGAGCGGTTTCAACGTCTGGAATCGCGGCCCATCCCCGCCCATTTCGATTACGCCGCGGTGCCCCAGCTCCGCGCCGAGGCCCGCGAGAAACTGAGCCGCATCCGCCCACGCAATCTCGGACAGGCCAGCCGCATCAGCGGCATCTGTCCAGCGGATTTGGCGGTCCTGCTGATTTACCTGGAATAAGAGAGGTTCCCTCCCCCAGCCCCCGCCGCTAGCCAGGAAAGAGTCCTTGCTGGCGCTGCAGACTAGGAGGGAAGGGCGGATAGTAACGACTCCAGAAGAGCATTGTTTCGGCAATTTGGCGCGACGAGGCAACAGGCGAAGCTGCGGCGATCCGATAAGAACAGAGAACAGAGACGGGGTGGAGAATTTTTCCACCTGCGTAGATTTTTTGTAGAGCTTGAAGGAAGTCTGGGCAAGCTAAGGAGTTAGAGCAAAGAGTGCGGGACAATTCGCGTTGACACGCTTCGGAACTTGGTTATAATCGCGGTTGTTGGAAAGATTGGCAATCCCTTCCGCACTTGATCGGCTCCAATCGCACACGGGATGGACACAACATTGCAGCTCTCCCCTTTGAGGTTTCAGGGCTGATTTTTCCACGAGCGAGGCATCGTGGCTGCTCTGACAAGGATGAGTACGAAATGGAACGTGGGTAAGAGGCAGATCAGGGATGATCCCGGTCTCGGACGGCTGATGGGAAGCCATTCGAGGCTACACTCGTGCGACTGGCCGTGTGCCAGTAAGGAATGAAGGACGCATGAAAACCGTTTTCACGACCGGCGAAGCCGCCAAAATTTGCAAGGTCAGCCAACAAACCATTATCCGTTGCTTCGACAACGGCCAGTTGAAGGGGTTTCGCGTGCCCGGATCACGCTTCCGGCGCATTCCGCGCGAAGCCCTCTACAAATTCATGCGGGACAACGGCATCCCCACCGATGCGCTGGAAAGCGGCAAGCGCAAAGTTCTTTTGGTGGACGACGACGCCGAATTGGTCGAACTGATGAACAAGTTCCTTGACGAGGACGGTCGTTTCGAGGTGCGCATCGCCTCCAACGGCTTCGACGCGGGATTAATGGTCAAGGAATACCGTCCAGACATCATCGTTTTGGACGTTATGCTGCCGGACATCAACGGTAAGGAAGTGTGTCATCGTATTCGTGCCGACTCCACGTTGGAAGACGTGCGCATCCTGTGCATCTCCGGCATGCTCGAAGAGGACAAGGTTCAGGAACTGCGTTTGGCCGGTGCCGACAAGTTCTTGCACAAGCCCTTCGATGTCGAGGAGTTGATCGACGAGATGTGCGCTTTGTTGGAGATTGAGCCGGCGTCCACTCCCGCCTGAAGAATTTTCGGTTTCGGATTGATGTATGAGAATGGATAAGGCGGATGGTTTTCCACTCGTCATGCATCAATCCGAAATCCGCGAGCTTTGTTTTAATGGGGTAAGCTGTGAGCGACCCGGGCAAGCGGGCCGAGTCCGTACTGCGCCTGTGTTGGCTTTCGCCGAGCGCCGCTTCGTTGGCTGCTCTTGGCCGGCCAGCGACTGCTGCCACCTGGCCGGCCATTTGCTGCGACCCAGGAGCAGTCTTGCTCGTGGTTCGTCACAGCGACATGCCGTGGCCGGGGCGGGGTTTTTCCGTTCCCTCCCCCTCTTTCTCCGCCGTCGCCTTTGAACAAACCGCTTTGATCGAAGATGCCTTGCATTTGCTCGATCAACCCATCGGCTTTGTGAATTGGGATTGCCCTTCCGTCCAGCCGATCTACGACGCCTGTTTGACGTTTGCTCAGCTGGCGCGGCGTCTGGCCGAGCGAACAGGCCGCTGCGATCCAGAAGCGGCGTGGACGTGCGGCCTCTTAGCGCCTCTGGGTTGGCTGGCCATGTGCGCTGTGGATCCGGAAGCTGTGGCAGCTTGCCTGGCCGATCCCGCGTTGCGTTTCGAGCCAGCCGAGACCCAGCGCCGTCACTGGGGCATCGATCAAGCCGCCATCGCCCGCCGTCTGGCCCGGCGTTGGCGCTTACCTCCCTGGGCCACTGCCGCCGCCGAATATCTGCATCTGCCCAGCGAATTGGCCCAGGCCTTCCGCGCAGATCCGGTTCTCTTCCCATTGACGCGCCTGGCCATCGAGGAAGCTCGGCGACAAGGCGTGGATCTGGGATTGGGCAATGGGGCCTTCTGGTCTGCGGATCGTGCGGCTTTGCTGATTTCGCCGGACGAAGACATTGCGTTCTGCCGCAGTCCCACAGGGAGTACGAGTGCGGCCACGCTGCCCTTCGAGCCGCGGCCAACCGAAGATCCACTGTTCAAATGGCAGGATCCGCGTGAAATTCCCCTGCTACGCGATTTCTTAAAGTTGGCGGCAGAGAATCGCCGCCTCCGTCAACAGCCGCTCCACGATCATCTCGAACGGGAGATCGACGCCCTGCAACGCGCTTTGGAAGAACAGGTGCATGGCGAGGCGCGGCGCCTGCAAAGTGGCAAGCTCACCGCCCTGGCTGAGTTCGCCGCCGGCGCCGGCCATGAGATCAACAATCCGCTTGCCGTCATCTCTGGTCAGGCGCAGTATCTACTCAGTCACGAGCGCGATTGGTTTTGCAAGGAAGCGGAAGACGCCCCGCGGCGAGCTTTGGAAGCGATCGTAGCCCAGACGCGACGCATTCACGGCATTTTGCGTGATCTGATGCAGTTCGCCAAACCAGCGCCGCCGTGCCCCGGTTGGCTCGATCTGCCGACCCTACTGGGGGAAGTGGCCGCCAGCCTGGACGAATTGGGGCGCCAACGGCGCGTGCGCATCGAGGTGGCGTTGCAACCGGAGCGGCTGCCGGTCTATGCCGATGCCGGCCAACTTCGTACCGCCTTGACCTGTTTGCTCCGCAATGCCATTGAAGCGGCCCCAACGGACGGCTGGGCGCGCTTGGTACTGCGCCGCCCGCTCGAAGGGGAACCGATTGAGGTGTTCATCGAAGACAGCGGGCCTGGCCCGGATGCCTCGCAGCGGCCTCATCTGTTTGATCCGTTCTATTCTGGGCGCACGGCGGGACGGGGCCGCGGACTCGGCCTGCCCATCGCCTGGCGTCTTTCCCAGCTGCAAGGCGGCGATGTTCGCCTCGATCCACCGCGCCGCCACGAACCGACGCGCTTCGTACTGACCTTGCCGCACCTAAGTAAGCCTAACAACGACGCCAACGAT
>OGCG01001578.1_pt1 | contig 11001 bp, 10 predicted proteins | sample 1570061 | NCBI WGS metagenome assembly OGCG01 (sample SAMN06268698, study PRJEB24515) | hot springs metagenome | isolation source: Joseph's Coat, Yellowstone National Park, Washington, USA | place: USA:Joseph's Coat, Yellowstone National Park, Washington, USA
AGAAAGAGGTCCACGCGGCCCGCCGCAAGCGGGAAGAGCTGGAGGACCGCAGCCGGGAACCCGCCAGAGCCCGTGAGTTTCTCCGGAAGGCCCGACGGGAGATCGGAGCCGCCGGCATCCCGCTCCTTGCCGCAAGAGCCGAACGGGAACGCATTGAATGGGTGCGCGACCAGATGGTGCGAGCAGGCCAAGCACGCGCCCAGATGCTCGGCTGGCCGGACGTCTACGCCTACACCAAGGCACTCGGAGAAGTGGCTCTAGGGGAGTTGGCCGAGCGCCCTCCGACCAGCATCATGCGGCCCTCCATCATCGAGTCTGCCTTGGCCGAACCCCACCCGGGCTGGATCCGGGGCTTTCGAATGGCCGAGCCGATCATCATCTCCTATGCCCGAGGACTGCTCAGCGACTTCCCCGGCCTGCCCGAGGGGGTCGTCGATGTGATTCCCGTCGACTACGTGGTCGCCGCGGTGCTTGCCGTGGCTTCTCAGCCGCCTGGCCCCGAAGAGATCCCCATCTATCAGGTTGCCTCCGGTTCCAGGAACCCGCTTAGATATGCGGAGCTGGTCGACTTGGTCAGGACGTGGTTTCGTGAGAACCCTCTATATGACTCGAAGGGCCAGCCGATCGTGGTACCCCAATGGTCCTTCCCAGGACGAGGAAGGGTTCAAGCCAGCCTGAAGCGGAGCATAACCGCATTGGAGAGCGCGAGAAACCTCCTCGGAATGCTGCCCCTCCGCGGCCAAGGAGCAAATTTGTCCTCCTGGCTCGAAGATCGCGCTGGTCAGGCTCAGCGCGCCCTCTCCTATGTCGAGCTATATGGAGCCTACGCGGAGTGCGAGGCAGTCTTTGGGGTAGAGCACCTCATGTCCCTCTGGCAGACCCTGCCCCCAGCTGACCAGGACCGCTTCGTCTTCGACCCCGCCACCATCAACTGGCCCTACTACGTCCGAGAGGTACATCTCCCCTCCGTAGTCGACCACGCTCGGGTGCGCACCAGCCCGCAGCGGCGGGTTCAGAGCCGCTCTGATCGCGCCAAGGCGCAAATCCTTGCTCCCGAGCGCCAGCTCGCAGTATTCGATCTCGAGAACACGCTCATCGCTTCCAATGTGGTCGAATCATATGCGTGGCTGGCGACGAGACACATGGACAAGACAGACCGGGTCGCCTTCGCGCTCCGTCTGATCGCGGAGGCCCCCTCCCTCTTGGCTCTAGATCGCCGGGATCGGGGTGATTTCCTGCGATACTTCTATAGGCGCTACAAGGGAGCTCCCTACGAGCGACTGTCCGAAGACGCCGAAGAGATGCTGAGCTCTCTTTTTTTGACCAGGGCATTCCCCGAGGGCATAGCAAGGGTGCGAGCCCATCGCCAGATGGGACACCGGACGCTCCTCATCACGGGCGCCCTTAGCTTTGCGGTGGAGCCTCTCCGGCCACTCTTCGACGACATCATCTGCGCCCGAATGAGCCTGGACCAAGACCGCCTCACCGGCCAGCTAGCCCAGGTTCCGCCAACCGGTGAGGCAAGGGCGCTCGCCCTCGATGCCTACGCCCAACAACACGGCATCGACTTAGCTGACGCGGTCGCCTACGCCGATTCCGCAAGCGACTTGGCCCTGCTCGAGGCGGTGGGCTTTCCGGTGGCAGTGAACCCCGAGACCAAGCTGGCAGCCATCGCCCGACGGAGAGGATGGCACGTGGAGTACTGGTCCCGAACCCCGGGTTTTTCGCGCCCGCTTCTACCCCTCGGACCAAAGAGATGAAGGCACTAGTCGTAGAGAGAAGCCCACTGCGCTTCGCTGCTGCCTGGATAGGAGACTCCATCGCTCGCAAGGCGGGCACCTCCCAGCCCTGGACAGTGCGGCTGGCAGACCTCGCCCCCCCTCAGCTTCCCGGAGAAGGCTGGGTGAGCCTGAAGCCGCTCCTCGCAGGCATCTGTGGATCCGACCTAGCCACAGTGACTGGCCACAGCTCAAGGTGGTTCGAGCCTATAGTCAGCTTTCCATTCGTTCCCGGCCATGAGGTGGTGGGGGTCGACGAGGCGGGGCGGAGGGTGGTGCTAGAAGCCGTGCTCGGCTGTCGGAGCCGAGCAATAGAGCCACCATGTCCGGCTTGTGCCAGAGGCGACGTAGGCAACTGCGAGATGATCTCCATGGGCGAGCTCCCGCCGGGGCTCCAGACCGGCTTCTGTCGCGCAACCGGTGGCGGTTGGTCGCAGGAGATGGTGGCGCACGAGTCCCAACTCCGGGAGGTTCCAGAAGCGTTCTCGGACGAAGACGCGGTGATGGTAGAGCCAGCCGCCTGCGCCGTGCATGCAGCCCTCAGAGCAGAGGTGCGCCCAGGCGAGGTTGTGGGGGTGATTGGCGCAGGAACCCTTGGCCTTTGCGTGCTCGGAGCCCTCCGGCGTTACTCTGACCCCGGACATTTGGTCATTGCAGCTAAGCATCCTCATCAGAGGCAGTGGGCCGGTGAGCTCGGTGCCGACTTCGTAGCAGAGCCAGCCTCCTTTGGGCGGTCCATCCGACGGGCAACCAAAACCATGCAAGTGGCAAGAAGGCTCACCGGAGGTGCGGATGTGGTCATAGATTGCGTGGGCAGCCCATCGTCGCTGGCCCTGGCGCTAGACGTGGTCAGACCCAGGGGAAGAGTGGTACTTGCTGGGATGCCGGAGCCGACCAGGCTCGACCTGACCCCCCTCTGGCAGAGGGAGATCTCCTTGCTTGGGGCCTACACCTACGGGAAGGAGACTTCGGCTTCAGGGCAACGTTCCAGCTTCGAGCTTGCCTTCGAGCTGGTTGCGGAGGCAGGCCTTGGGCGGATGGTCTCTGCCCGCTACCCGCTCGAGCGCTATCGGGAGGCGCTTGCCCACGCGATCGAGGCCGGCTCCCGCGGAGCAATAAAAATCGTCTTCGAGCCGCAAGCCCGTGCTCGGAGTAGAGGAGGCATGAGGTGAGCCCGAGACCAGGCTTCGTATTCGAGACAGATAGATCCTCTCCCCCCTGCCTCATCTGGCACGGGGAGGGCTTCCGCCTGGAGCGTTTGCCCGTCGGCACCAGGATCGTATATGCGCCCGAGCCGCTCGATCCGCTGAGAGATCCAAGAAGCCACATCCGCTGGGCGCTGGAGCACCCTCTCGGCGACTCCCCGCCGCTTCGAGCACTGCTGCGTCCCGGCATGCGCTTGACAATCGCCTTCGACGACGTCTCCTTGCCGCTTCCGCCAATGAGGCCCCCCGACATCCGCCAACTGGTGATCGAGGAGGTCTTGGAGCTGGCAGCCCAGACAGGCGTGGACGACGTCATGCTCATAGCCGCCCTGGCTCTGCACCGTCGGATGACCGAAGCTGAGCTCAGACATGCCCTTGGCGATCGGGTCTATGACTCCTTCGCCCCTTACGGGCGGCTCGTGCAACACGACGCAGAAGACCCGGACAACTTGATATACCTCGGCAAGACCGAGCTTGGCGAGGAAGTCGAGCTCAACAAGCGGGCCGCCACATCGGACCTGTTGGTGTATGTGAACATCAACCTGGTCACCATGGATGGGGGTCACAAGAGCGTCGCCACCGGGCTGGCCAGCTACAGAAGCCTGCGCCACCACCACAACAGCCACACCATGGTGAACTCCCGGTCCTTCATGGATCTGGAGCGATCACAGCTGCACTCGTCCAACTGGCGGATGGGAAGGCTCATCAAGGAAAGCGGGGTCCGGATCTTCCAGATCGAGACCACCGTCAACACCAAGTCCTTCCCAGACCAGTTCTCGTTCCTGATGAAGAGGGAGTGGGAGTGGACCCTTCGCGACCGGGCAGCTTTCTTGGCCACCAGCTCCGCGCTAGAGCGCACGCCCCCCTCTATTGCCCGGCGGATCTTCCACTCTATAAAGGCCCCCTACGGGCTCACCAGCGTCCAGGCTGGAGAGGTGGAGGCGGTGCACAGATCCACCATCGAGAATGTGCTCCGCCAGCAACGGGTCGAAGTGGAGGGCCAAACCGACGTGTTGTTGATGGGAATCCCCTACCTCTGCCCTTACAACGTGGACTCCATCATGAACCCGATCCTCGTGGCGTGCATGGGGCTCGGCTACTTCTTCAACATGTATCTCGGTCGCCCCTTGGTGCGCCGTGGCGGAGTCGTCATCATGTCCCATCCCACCCCCTGGGCCTTCAACCCGGTCCATCACCCGAGCTACATCGACTTCTTCGAGCAGGTGCTTCCTGAGACCACCGACCCGGCCACCATCGAGGCCAAATACGAAGAGAGCTTCGCGACCGATCCTTGGTATATTCACCTTTACCGAAAGGGTCACGCATATCACGGAGTGCATCCTTTCTACATGTGGTATTGGACCGCGCACGCCCTCGACCACCTTGGTGCGGTGATAGTGGTAGGGGGCAATCGAGAAGCAATTCGCCGCCTCGGTTTCAAGCCCGCCTCGAGCCTCCAGGACGCGCTGGCCATGGCGGAGGACACCGTAGGACCGGACCCCTCCATCACCTACATGCACGCGCCACCGCTCCTCATGGCAGACGTCCAGCCATGAGGCGAGAGTTTCCCTGGAAGCGGCCCAACTGGCCTGAGCAGATCCCAAAGCCGCCCAAGCCAGCGGCGCTCGGAGCAGACTACGACACCTCCTGGGCCCGAAAAGAGCCTGTGCGAGTGCTGAGAAACGCCCTTTTCGAAGCGATAGGCAGGCCCGCGCTCGCCTGGCTCGCCTCCCCCGTCGTGGTCGGGTCCGAGCGCCTGGAGAGCCTGGAGGCTCCCGCCATATTCGCGGCGAATCACCAAAGCCATGTCGACACGCCGCTCGTGCTTTCCTGTCTTCCCGAGCGGTTCCGCCGGCGTGCGGTGGTCGCGGCCGGAGCCGATTACTTCTTCGATCGGACCTGGAAGGCGGTGCTTTCTGCTGGTCTGCTCGGCGCCATCCCGATGGAGCGCGCCCGGGTGAGTCGCCGCTCCTCCTATCTGGCCCTCGAGCTCTTGGAGGATGGGTGGAGCGTGGTGATCTTCCCGGAGGGTGGAAGATCCCCCGACGGCTGGGGCAGGCCCTTTCGTGCCGGGGCAGCCTTTTTGGCTCAACGGAGCGGCGTCGCGGTCGTGCCGGTGCATCTTGCCGGCACCCGGGCCATCCACGCCAAGGGCTCCAATCAGCTGCACAGGGGATCGGTGCGGGTGACCTTCGGGGAGGCCATTAGGCCGGAGAAGGATGAAAGCGTCTATGAGCTCTCGGCTCGCATCCAGCGCGCCGTCGAGGTGCTCGCAGATGAACAAGCCACCTCTTGGTACGAGGCGCTCCGCCGCCAGGCGGAGCTCACCACGCCCAGCATGCTCGGTCCCTCGGTCGAGTCCTGGCGGAGGATCTGGGCACTCGGAGGGCGGGCAGGCCCCCAACCGAAGTCGGGCTGGCCCTGGGATCAGCTCAAGCGTTCGGCCAAGTAGCTGATCGCCGCCGGGTAGCGGTGTTCGGCCCTCGAGTGGTTGCCGTCGTAGAGCTCGAAGTAGTGCTCCACCCCCAACCTTTCGAGCAGCAGATGAAGCTGGTAGGCGCCCAGGTCCATGAAGTACTGGTCTCGGTTGCCCGAGTCGATCCAAGCTGCCCTCAGTCCAGCAAGGCTTTCCGCTCTGCGTTCTGCGATCTGGAGCGGGTCCCACTCCTTCCAGCGCTGCCACACCTCGGGCCGGAATCGGCTGGTCTCTGGGTCGAAAGGTAGTTCTACCGAGCCGTCGGAAAGCGGGGAGTAGCAGGCGGCCATGCAATAGGCGTTGAGCAAGGTCGCATCTTGGTCCCCGAAATACTCCCTCGAGGCCAAGTCCGAAAAGAACTGCTCGTAGGAACCTCCATAGCGGTCACGGAGCACTCTGGCCGCCTGCGCGAGGTCCACCATGTAGCAGTACTCGAAGCCGATATCGCCTGCGTGGCTGGCGAATCCCCCAAATACGTCAGGCCGTAGCATCGCCAGCACCATCGCGCCGTACCCCCCGCTCGAATGCCCGGCCAGCCCCCGATGCCCGGGGCCCACCAAGGTCCGATATCGCGAATCAACGAAGGCCACGATCTCGTCGCAGAGGTAATCCATGTACCGCCCGACCGCCGGAGAGTTGAGGAACTGGCTGCCACCGAGCCTCGTCCAGGCGTCTACGAAGACGACCAGGCAGCTTGCTGCCTCAGAAGATCGGAAGTGGTGATCCAAGAGCTCAGGAAAGCTCCGCCTCATTGCCGGGCGATTCCACCACATGTCGACCTGGCCAAAGAGCCCCTGGAGCACGAAGACGACTGGCAGGCGCACCTCGGGGTCGGACAGATACCTCGGTGGAAGGTAGACCCAAAGCGGCCGCTCCGCCGGATCTCCAAGGGGATTGCCAGCAAGAGCTTTGCTGGTGATCGAGTGGCGCTCAAAGCGCCCCGCGAGCTCCTTTCTCCAGGGCCTCATTCTGGTCACCTCGCCTCCGCCACACCGGCAGCCCGGAGTCGCTCCATCCGCCAGGAGACCACCTCGGCGTCATCAAGGGGCTCCAGGGGTCCTACAACCCACGAGAGCGCAAGGTCCGCTATCTCCGGGTTGCGGGCCAGCATAGGGCCGTGCATATAGCTCCCGATCAGCCTTTTGGAAAAGATCCCATCCAGCCGGCCCTCTCCGTTGCCGACCCCATGCCTGACCCGGCCGAGTGGCCTTGCGTCGCCCACGAGATGAGTCCGGCCGGCGTGGTTCTCATAGCCAACCAAAAGAAGCGGGCCAGATCTGGCCAACCATGGACAAGCCGTCCTTACGGCCTGATCAAGCTCTCTCGAGGCCTCTACCACCAACTCCCCCACGGCCCGCCTTGGCATGCCCGCAGACGTGCGGATGGGAACGAGGCCAAGCCCTGGCATCGGCTTTCCACCGGGACCCCTGAACTCCTGGCCGAGGATCTGGAAGCCCGCACAGATCGCCACCACCACCGCCCCCCTTTCCAATGCCTCTTCAAGCGCCCCGTCACCTAGCAGCCTTGCGGCAGCGGCTTGGGGAGCATCCTCTCCCCCGCCAAGGCAATAGATGTCGGCTTGACGAGGGAGGGGCTCTCCCGCCAGCACTCTTATTACCTTGGCTTTGATGCCCCTCCAGGCCGCCCTCCGCTCTAGGACTCGGCAGTTGCCCTCGTCACCATAGGTGCCCAGCAGATCGGGCAAAACAGAGACCACATCAATGGCCTCTCGGATCATCGACCGGCCCTCCAGAGCCTCCTGGCCTGGAAGAAGGCCGTGTAGTTGGCTAGGAACGCAAGCTCGCCTGTGCTCTCGGCCTCAAGACGACTTGCGGCAATGGTCACCGCCTCGAGGAAATCCGGGGTGCCGACATGCTCTACCTCCGCGTAGCGGAGGCGCACGCCAAGGTCCCTCCATCGCTCGCCGGTCGCCACCACGAACCTCCCGCTGAGGCGCTCGAATTCCACATCCCAGAGCCAGGAGGTGTCCCTGCCATCGGCGACCCGAGCATTTATCGCCGCGACGAGCGGGCTAGAGCGATCGGCCACCAGGCCGAGCAGCTCGCTCCAACCCGCGGGGTTCTTTGCCAAGAGCAGCTTAACGCCAATCTTTCCGGCGCCACTCCCAACCAGGACGGTCTCATACCTGCCGTCAACAGAGACCACTCCTCGCATGGCTGCTGCGGCGCGGGCCGGATCCACCCCCATTTGCTTGGCGGCGACTGCCGCCATGGCCGCATTGGCCAAATTGAACCTCCCGGGGAGCAACAAGGATAACTCGACCGCCTCGCCTCCTCCCACCAGCAAAGACCCCTCCAGGTGGTAGTCGAGGTCAGGACGTGCCATGCCACAGCTGGCCCGGCAGTACCAGCCTGCCTCACCAAACTCGATAGTTCCCCCGCAGGCCGGGCAGCTTTGCGCGTCCCCTCGCCAGGAAAGGCCCACTCCAACCCAAATGACCGAGGCGGCGTCCCTGGCGCTCCACGCCACGAGCGGGTCGTCCGCGTTGGCCACTACTACCAGCCGAGCGGTCTCCAACCAGCGCCTCCACCGCTCGGCAACCATGCGAACCTCGCCCACTCTATCGAGTTGATCACGGCTCAAATTGAGGAGGACAGCGCAGGTGGCACCGAGCTCCTTGGCCATGAAGGGCAACCAGGCTTCATCTACTTCTATCGCCCCAACGCTTATCTCCCCCGCCCGCCAAAGCGCCGTCAGGATCCCCGAGGGAAGGTTCGCACCGCCAGCGTTGGACATGGCAGGCCCCAGCGTGGATAGCGCTTCGAATAGGAGACGGGTAGTGGTTGTCTTGCCGTTGGTCCCCGATACGAGCGCCAGCTTCTTGCCCACCGAAAGCTCTCTTAGGGCCTCGGGCGCCACCCAGAGGGCAACCTTGCCCCCGACCACAGCTCCATCGCCAGCTCCGAGCATCCGAGAGGCCCCACTCGCAGCCCTCCCGAGCCCCACCGCCAGGCGCGACCTCAGACTGAGGCCAAGGGGGGGCTTAGCCACGGCTCTCAAGATAGCCCCATCTGGGCCCGGCTCGATCGGGGCCATCAGGCTTCAGGTAGGGGCCCAGAAAGGAAGAAAGGGGCCGGCGGGGGGGGATACCGGCCCCTTTGCAGTCACCACAAGGACCCGGAGGGGGGATCCGACTCCTGCGGCCGCTTCTAGTATCCCTCAATCGGTAGAATCTGTCCAACAGTTTAGAGAGATATTTTCCATCTGGAGACGAGATGGACTTGAAGCAACTGCAAGCCCTCCTGGCGGTAGCGGACTACGGCAGCTTCACCGCAGCCGCCGACGCTTTGGGGACGGTGCAGTCGAACGTATCCTCCCACATAAGCAGGCTAGAGGCGGAGCTCCAGACCACGTTGGTGGACAGGGGCAGCCGCCGGCTCACCGAAGTAGGCGAGCTCGTAGCCGCGCGGGCCAGGCGGATCCAAGCAGAGCTGGATGCCATCACCTCGGATGTGGCCTCCATCGGCCAAGAGGTGGTGGGCACCGTGAGACTCGGCATGATCTCCACCACCGCCCGTTGGCTGGTCCCTTTGCTACTTCGACTGGTGAGGGACCGCCACCCACGCCTTCGACTCGAGGCCACGGAAGGAACCGCCCGGGGACTCGAGCCTCTCCTTGCCATGGGACACCTGCATCTCACCGTGGGACCTGCACCGCCTTCCGGAGAGGACTTCGACTTCGTACCCCTCTTTGACGAGCAGCTGGTCCTAGTCGTCCGAGCTGACCACCCTCTTGGCCAAAGGGCCAGCGTCTCGCTCCGAGACCTGGTGGAGCTCCCCCTCCTTCTCCCCCTGCCTGGAACCTCTTTTCGCCAGGACATAGACGAAGCGGCCAAAGAGGCGGGGATCAGGCTTCGGGTCGAAGCCGAAGTGGATGGGACGCGACTCCTAGCCTCTCTCACCTACGACGGATACGGACCGGCGATCCTCCCCGCCACTGCCCATCCAGACCACGTTCGGGACAGCTGGTCCGCGATCCCCGTGGAGGACCTAAAGCCCCGCCGGGTCGGAATACTTCAGCGCCGCCGAGGCCTGCCATCCCTCCCGGCTAGGGCAGTCATGGCTCTCTTATTCGAACTGACCGGACCCAACGCACAACTTCCGGCCGGGCTTTCCAGCTGCACAAAGGAGCTGTTCCGGCAAGGAGAGCGATCCGGCGGGCCAAGCCGGCTACTATCCTCTTCGCTGTAGGGCCGTTGGCGCAGCTGGTAGCGCACTTGCATGACGCGCAAGGGGTCAGAGGTTCGAGTCCTCTACGGCCCACCCGAAAACCCCAGGTCAGGGGGCTGATCGGGGGGTGAGTTCGGATCGGGGAGATCGGAGCCGGTCAGCCAAAGGTCAGCCAAACTGGTGGTGTTCGAAGCGCTGTGGCTCCGAGTGCGTCGGAGTGTGCGGGGTTCGGCGTGGTGTTGCTGTGGTTGCGTGTGGTGGCTCCCTGGTGGCCGGCAAGGGTTCCAAGCCTTCGGACGGAACGCTCGCGAGCGAGTGGGAAATGCATGTCCTCGGCGCGCCAGCCGATGGTGAGGGCATGGGCAGGGCGTCCAGGGAGCTTCAGCCGCTGGTGTTCACTCCAGACGAGGTGGCGGAGCTGCTCTGTGTGAGTCGGTACACGGTCTACCGGCTGATCGAGCAGGGAAACATCCCCAGCGTCCACATCGGGCGGCTGCGACGGGTGCGGAAGGTGGACCTGGAGCGGTGGATGGAGGAGCACCTGAGCTCGGCGTCGTGAGGGAGGCGCAGGGGGGCTTCGTGGCGCTTCGGTCGATCCGTAGCGAGAGGACGTTGGCGGGGGGCCGATAGGTGGTTCCCGGGAACCACCCACCTGCCCCCTGCCCCGACCCACCGGCCCTCACCCATGGGAATGGTGTTGTCGTCTTGAAATAGACCCGGAACCCCGCTACGGCAGGGCAACCCTTCACCTGGGTTCCGTTCATATGACGACGAATGGTTCCTGAAAACGAGCCAGTTGCGAGTTTCGTTCGTCCTGGTCAGTCCGCATGCTTCGGATGCCTTCGGCTGCCCATTCCCATCCCGGGCGACGAGATTTCCCATGCCGTCGCGGCTCTCGAGGCGCGCCTGGCGATCCCGGGCCTCGGCTTCGTTGTCCTCGACGGGGCCGCCGGAGCGAGCCGGGAGCGCGTCGCGTGGCAGACGGTGCGGCCTGCTGCGGCGGAGTCCTTCGCCAGGGAGGAGGGGGCGGGGTGAGGGGGACGGGGGTCGTACTGGTACCATTTTACGGTACCATAAGGATGCGAGAGAGAGGAGGCCCGACGTGGGGTCAGTGACTGCGAGCGAGGCCCGCAAGAGGCTGTTCCCGCTCATCGAGCAGGTCAACGAGGACCGCGAGCCGGTGGAGATCACCTCCCGGCGGGGGAACGCCGTCCTGGTCGCCAAGGCGGACTACGACGCGCTCGTCGAGACGGCCTACCTCCTCCGGGTCCCGGCGAACGCCCGGCGGCTGCTGGAGAGCCTGGAGCAGGCCCGCAGAGGAGAGCGCGAGGAGCATCCCCTTGGCTGATGCG
>OGCG01001579.1_pt1 | contig 10992 bp, 7 predicted proteins | sample 1570061 | NCBI WGS metagenome assembly OGCG01 (sample SAMN06268698, study PRJEB24515) | hot springs metagenome | isolation source: Joseph's Coat, Yellowstone National Park, Washington, USA | place: USA:Joseph's Coat, Yellowstone National Park, Washington, USA
GATGGCATAGATGCGGTTGGCCGTCGTCCGTCGCCGTTCATCGACTGTGATAAACCCTCTTTCATCGACGGCGACGCCGGCTTTCTCCAGGCCGAGATCACGGCTATTGGGCCGGCGGCCAACTGCTACCAACACACGCTCGAAGATCGGTTGCTTATCAACTACTTCTTCGCCTTCCAGCGTCGCGCGGATGCCTTTGGGGGTTTCTTCCAGCTTAGTGACTTTCGTTTTAAGATAGATTTTGTCAAATAATTTCTCTAATCGCTTGTGCAAAGGCAGCACCAGATCGCGGTCGCAACCGGGCAGCAGACCGTCGGTCATCTCGACCACTGTAACTTTGCTGCCCAGCGCCGCGTAAACATAACCCATCTCCAGACCAATGTAGCCCCCGCCGATGACAAGCAGGCGCGGCGGCACGTCTTCTAGTTTCAATGCGCCCGTGGAATCCATGACGCGCGGACTAGCCAGGCTCAAACTCGGCGGCGCGGCCGGTACGGAGCCGGTCGCTATGATGCAGTTCTCGAAGCGGTAGCGACCGCGCCCCTCGACTTCGATGGTCCGGCCATCGACGAATTTGCCCCGCCCTGTGACGTAGTCGATCTTGCGTGCTTTGGACAAACGATCGAGATTGCCGGTCAGTGTTTCGACGACTCGCTGCCAGTGACCGCGCACGCCGTTGATGTCGATTTTTGGCGTCCCAAAATCGATGCCGATGTGGGCAGCGTCACGGGCGTCGGTAAGGAGTTTGGCCGCATGCAGGACAGCCTTGGAAGGGATACAGCCGACGTGCAGACACGTCCCGCCCGGCCGCTGGCGCGCGTCGATGAGCGTGACCCTCATCCCTTTATCCGCCGCCAAAAAAGCCGCGGGATAACCGCCGGGGCCAGCGCCTAAGACGACCAGTTGTGTTTCGATAATATCCGATTGGGTCATTGGTCGAAGCTTCTTTGTGCTTATTACAACAACATCATCAGCGGATTTTCGAGCAATTCCGCCAGGCGGCGCGTGAAGCGGGCGGCGGCGGCGCCGTCGATGACGCGATGATCGTAGGACAACGACAACGGCAGCATCAGCCGCGGCACGATCTGCCCGCCGCGCACCACCGGCTCCAAGCGGCTGCGCGACAGACCGAGAATGGCAACCTCCGGCCAATTAATGATGGGCGTGAATGCAGTGCCGCCGATGCCGCCAAGGTTGGTGATGGTGAACGTACCGCCCTTTAGTTCCGAGGCATCCAGTTTGCGCTCGCGGGCACGCTGGGCCGCAGCGTTCAATTCCTCGGCCAGTTCACGAACATGTTTTTTGTCCACGTCGCGCAGCACCGGCACCAGCAAGCCGCCTTCCGTATCCACGGCCACGCCGATGTGATAATAGCGCTTGAGGATTAGCTTACCGTTGGCCAAGTCAATGCTGGCATTAAAGGTCGGAAATTCGCGCAAAGCGACGGCACAAGCTCGCAGCACGAAAGCCGTCACCGTCAATTTCGGCCCCTTATTCTCGGACTGCTGCTTGCGAAACGCTTCCAGTTCGGTGATGTCGGCGAGATCATGCTGCGTGACGTGCGGGATGAGGCTCCAAGCCAAGCTCATCTGCCGGGCCGTGGCCTTGCGGACGGCACTGAGCGGCTGTGCTTCAACCGGCCCCCAGTCTTCAAAGTTGGGCAAGGGCGGGACTTGGACCGGCGAGACGCCGATCCCACCAAGCATTGCGGCTCCACCAGAGGTGGCCGCTGCGGAGGCGAGTTGGCGGACATACTCCTTGATGTCCGCCTCGACAACGCGGCCATGCCGGCCGCTGCCGCGCACCTGGCGCAAATCGACCCCCAATTCACGAGCCAGACGGCGCGTAGCCGGTCCAGCAGGAACAATCTTCTCATGAGCGGGCGGCGGCGCCGGCGAAGGCGGCTCGATGATCGGTTGCTGGGTTTTGTGCAAGGACGGCGCGGCAGCAGGACGCGCCGCTGCCGCTGGCGCAGCGCCCTTTGTTTGCATTTCGGGCTGGCGGTCCTTTGTTTGCGTTTCGGGCTGGTCCGGTTTTGCCGGCTCGCCGTTGCTTTCGATGATGCAGTACACTTGACCGATGCTGATTTGATCGCCGGGCTTGACAAGGATCTTGGTAACGCGGCCAGCCATCGGCGACGGCACTTCCAAAGCTGCCTTGTCGGCTTGCACTTCCAAGAGCGGTTGGTCCTTGGCTACTACCTCGCCCGGCGACACCTTGATCGCGTTGACCTCGACCGTATCAACGTTTTCCTTGAGCGCTTGCAGCTTAATCTCGCTCGCCATCGGTTCCTCGTAAGCAAATAACTCATTTAGCCGCAGTTTCAAAAAGGTCGTCCCAAGAAGCCCGCCAGGGCCAGGGGTGAGTTTCTTGAAGCCGTTTCTAATACGGTATTGCAATCCCCCTTTTACGCCCGCATAGGACTGATTTTTTCCGGGTTAATGCCGAACTTCTGGATCGCCTGCTGCACGACGGCCGGCTTGAGGGCGCCGCGTTGGGCCAGTTGCCACAAGGCGGCGACGGTGATGCACTCGGCATCGACCTCGAAGTGACGCCGCAGGGCCGGTCGCGCGTCACTGCGACCGAAACCGTCAGTGCCCAACACGAACAAACCGCCGGGCACCCAACGGGCGATCATCTCCGGCACCTGCCGCATGTAATCGCTAGCGGCCACGAAAATGCCATTCGCTTCACTACTGAGCAGCTGTTGCAGATAACTCTGCCGCGGCGGTTGTTCGGGGTGCAGCATGTTCCAGCGTTCCACTTCCAGGGCCTCGCGGCGCAGCTCGCGGTAACTGGTGGCGCTCCACACGTCGGCGTTGACACCGAAATGCTCAGCCAACAGTTCCTGCGCTCGCAGCGTTTGCAACAAGATCGGCCCGCTGCCGAACAAATGGACTTTGGGCAACTTGCTTTTGATTTGGCCGACGCGAAACTTATACAGTCCTCTGAGGATGCCCTCGGTCACGTCGCCCGGCATCGCTGCCATCGGGTAATTCTCGTTGTACAGCGTGATGTAGTAGAAATGGTCCTCCGTGACTTGCTCATACATGCGACGGATACCGTCGCGGAGAATGACGGCCAATTCGTAGGCGTAGGCCGGATCGTAGCAAATCAGGTTCGGCACCGTCGAGGCCAAGACGTGGCTATGGCCGTCCATGTGCTGGAGTCCTTCGCCGGCAAGCGTCGTGCGTCCCGCCGTGGCACCGAGCATAAAGCCGCGTGTACGCATGTCGGCGGCCGCCCAGATCAAATCGCCGATGCGCTGAAAACCAAACATCGAATAGTAGATGAAGAACGGAATGGTCGGTACGCCGTGCGTGGCGTAAGCGGTGCCGGCGGCGATAAACGACGACATTGAGCCGGCTTCGGTGATGCCCTCTTCGAGAATTTGGCCGTCCTGCGCTTCGCGGTAGGCGGCCGCTTGATACTGGGCGTCCACCGGCTCGTAAAGTTGGCCGACGTTGGAATAAATCTTGTACTTGGCGAAAAAACCGTCCATGCCAAAAGTACGCGCCTCATCCGGAATGATCGGCACGATCCACTTGCCCAATTCCTTGTCCTTAAGCAAGCGATCGAGCATGTCCACGAAGGCGATGGTCGTGGACAGGGCTTTGTTGCCGCTGCCTTTACTGTAGTTCTGTACAAACTCGACAGGAGGGGCTTTCAGCGGCGGACATTCGACCTTGCGTACCGGCAGATAACCGCCTAGCTCCTTGCGCCGCTTGCGCAAGTATTTCATTTCATTGGAGTCTTCCGGTGGTTTATAAAAACCAACTTTGTTGACCGTCTCATCGGAGATGCTCAGGCCAAAACGGTTGCGAAACTCCATGAGATACTTGGCATCGAATTTTTTGACTTGATGGGCGACGTTTTTGCCCTCGCCGGCCTCGCCCAGCCCATAGCCCTTAACAGTGTGAGCCAGAATGACCGTCGGTTGGCCGCGATGTTCCACCGCCGCCTTGTAAGCCGCATACACTTTGACTGGATCGTGTCCGCCGCGTTTGAGCTTGGTCAACTGCTCGTCAGACAGATTTTCCACAAGTTTGAGCAATTCGGGATATTTGCCGAAGAAATGTTCGCGGATGTAAGCGCCGCTCTCGACGGTATATTTCTGAAATTCGCCGTCTACAACTTCGCCCATGCGCTGGACCAGTAGGCCGGTCTTATCACGTTCTAAGAGCGGATCCCAATCGCTTCCCCAGATGACTTTGATGCAGTTCCAACCCGCGCCGCGGAAAGCAGCCTCTAACTCTTGGATAATCTTGCCGTTGCCGCGCACAGGGCCATCTAAGCGCTGCAAATTGCAGTTGATGACCCAGATGAGATTGTCGAGCTTTTCGCGTGAGGCCAGCGTGATGGCTCCGAGCGTCTCCGGCTCGTCGCATTCGCCGTCGCCGAGGAAGGCCCAGACTTTTTGTCCCGCTGTCTTTTTCAGGCCGCGATGTTCCAAGTAACGGTTGAACCGCGCCTGGTAGATGCTCATGATCGGGCCAAGGCCCATGGACACCGTAGGAAACTGCCAGAAATGCGGCATCAGCCAAGGATGCGGATACGACGACAGGCCGCCGCCCTCCTGCAATTCGCGGCGGAAATTGTACAGCTGTTTCTCGCTGAGTCGGCCTTCCAAGAAAGCGCGGGCATAGAAACCGGGGGAGGCGTGCCCCTGGAAATACACCTGGTCCGGCCCATCCGGATGTTCTGGCCCTTTGAAGAAATGATTGAAGCCGATTTCGTACAAGGTTGCCGAGGAGGCAAAGGTAGCGATGTGGCCGCCGATGGTCGGATCCTCTTTGTTGGCATGCACAACCATGGCCATAGCGTTCCAGCGGATCAAGCTTTTGATACGTCTTTCCAGTTCGCGATTGCCGGGAAAGAGCGCCTGCCGCGACAACGGGATGGTATTGATGTAGGGCGTGTTGGCGGTGAAAGGGATTTCGACGCCGCTGCGGACAGCTTTGTTTTTCAGTTGGCTGAGTAGGAACTGTGCGCGCTCCTCGCCGCTGGTTTGCAAGACGGCATCGAGAGCATCGAGCCATTCTTTGGTTTCGACAGGATCGATGTCGCGTACACTGTCGCGGAGGGCGGCCTCTACATGACCATTGCTTCCCTTGGTGAGCTGGCCGCTCTCGCCGTTGCTGCCTAGGACGCTCGCCTCGGTAGGACGGACATCGCCCCGGTCAAGGTTTCGGCTGCTCCCTCGGATACTGTCTGCCATAATGCTGCTCTCCCACAATACCGTTTTGCTTCTTCCATCCATTTTAATCGTATTGGCTTTCTGGAATAGGTGAAGTTCCCAGTGCATTGTGTTCGGGATAAAGGGGAAAAAAGACCGTCAACGGCTTGGGCAAACCGTTGGTAAGCCGATTGCCGCTTGGAACGCCTCCACATTGTCTTCATTTGTGAGCTAGGATTAGGGAGAAGCCGGCCTCGGCGGATGCAGGGAGTCGGTATGCGCCAAAAAATCGGTGAGAAGATGTCATGCATGATGCCGCCTGGGTGAAGCTGTTGCGCCATATCCCGGCCAGCGAACATTCTAATCTCATGCTGGTGACCCTCGGAGGAACGGAGATCGCCATCCAAAGCTTGCTGCGCATCGACCCAGAGTGTCTGGCCCTGCGCGGTCGGCTGGCCGGCAGCACCGACGCTGGCCGCGTTTTTTTCGTGCCTTACGCTCACATCGACTATTTCGGGTTTCAGCAACCGCTCAAGGAAGCCGAGTTTCACGCAATGTTCGGCAATCTAGAATCGTCCACCGACGTTGCGGACCCTGCTGAGTCAGCCTCACCCTCTGCCGGCCATGCGACGCCTCCCCGCACTCCGTTGGCTATCAAATCGGCGGTGTTGGAAAAGTTCCGCGCACGCTCGGCCAGCAATGCAGGAACTCAAATGCGACCACCTGCGGACGAATAGGCACTGGGCTTGTACTGTTCGTTTTACTGTAAAAGAGAGAAAAAAACGTAAATTCTTAGGCCTGGCGGCCTTTTCCCTCCCCCCTGTGGGGGAGGGAGTTGTATTTGTTCCCTCCCCCCTGTGGGGGAAGAGTTGTATTTGTTCCCTCCCCCCTGTGGGGGAAGGAGTTGTATTTGTTCCCTCCCCCCTGTGGGGGAGGGAGTTGTATTTGTTCCCTCCCCCCTGTGGGGGAGGGTTAGGGTAGGGGGTTAGAACTCCTTGTCTGCATTATACTTACACCCCCCACCCCAGCCCTCCCCCACAAAGGGGGGAGGGAGTTTTGTCCGTTAGTCCTTACTCTTTCTGAGCGTCTTCCTTTTCGTGGTTAAGGCAGCGCTGAATCGCCGCCATGAGTGGTTCCACGTCGATCGGTTTGCGGATCAGTTCGGCGGCCCCAAGTGAATTAGCCCACTCTTTGCTGGCAACGGTCATGGCCGTGGTGATAAGCACCGGAATGGAGGCCAAGCGGGGGTTCTTTCGCCGCTGCTTGAGAAACCACCAGCCATCGCCCGCTTCATTGGGGATCAACATGTCTAAAAGGACGATATCCGGAGTGGAACGTTCCAGAAGATCCAGGGCCTCGTGTCCGTCTGCAGCGGGAAGAACGGAAAACCCCTGTTGGCGGAGCACCAATGCCAGTCCCTCCCGTTGGATGGTATTGTCCTCTACAATCAGGATCGTCTCGCCAGCCATCATGGATCTCATCTCGTCTGATATACATTGGCCAACAGCACCTCTCTCCCCTCTTCGCAAGTTTCATGCCAAGTAACTAGTAAAATCAAGCCGAAAAAAATATGCGGATAATGCAGATGCAACGGGTTCGCACCGTTTCGGTTCTCATCTAGTCCGCGCGAACCTCTGCAACCGCCTTATCCATATTTCCACTACGGCTGGATTTTGCCAGGCTGGACAACTTTTTGCCCGGCGTAAACTTCCTCCTCGATTCGCCCGCTCAGTTCTGGTCCCCAACCACTCCTTCTTCGGGGGTATTTTCAACCACGGCTAAACCAATGCTCAGACCGAGGGAGCGTAGCTTTTGTCGAAGGGTAGCGCGGCTGATGCCGAGGATCTCGCTAGCGCGAGTTTGGTGGTTACCGGTATGCCGCAGGACGCAGGGCAGAAGGACGCGGTCCAGGGCTGCGACTGCCTCGGCATAGAGATTATTTCCGCCTTGACGAAGCAACGATGTCGCCAACGCTTCCAAGCCGGCCGTGGGAGTGACGACGGCGTCGGCAGCAGGCGGCGGCTGCGGCGGACGGCGCAAATTTTCCGGCAAGAACTCGGGCAGAAGAATGTGGCCGCGGCAGGCCAGCAGAGCTTGCCGAATCACTCCTTGCAATTCGCGCACATTGCCCGGCCAAGAATACTGCCGCAGAAGATCCAGCGTCTCAGGGGCGAAGCCCTGGATTTCCATCCCCATTTCGCGGGCATAACGGAAGAGGAATTCGTGCGCTAGCTCTTCCAGATCGCCCTGACGCACGCGCAGCGGTGGGATGTCAATCTTCACCATACTCAAGCGGTAATAGAGGTCGGAACGAAAGCGTCCGGCTTCGACCAGATGCGGCAAATTCTGGTTGGTGGCGGCCAGTACGCGTACGTGCGTTTGCACTGTCTCTTGCCCACCTAGCCGCTCGAAGCGCTGATCTTGCAAGACACGCAGCATCTTTGCTTGCAAGGGCAACGGCATGTCGCCGATCTCATCGAGAAACAAGGTTCCGCCGTCGCACTGCTCGAATTTGCCGATGCGGCGTCGCTCGGCGCCCGTGAAAGCGCCTTTTTCGTGGCCGAATAACTCGCTCTCCAGCAGCGTTTCCGGGATGGCGGCGCAGTTGATGGCCAAAAACGGTTTGTCGGCGCGGCGGCTGTGCTGAAAGAGAGCGCGCGCCACCAACTCTTTGCCGGTGCCGCTCTCCCCGCAGATGAGCACCGTCACGTCCTGCGGCGCTACCCGACCGATCGTCTTGCACATCTCCTGCATGACCCGACTGGCGGCGATGATGCGGTCCCCCTCTTCCTCTGAGGGCAACAGCGCCGGCACCCGCATCAACCGGGCCGCCTCGAAGGCCCGTCGCAAAAGCTGCGTGAATTGCTCCAGATCAACCGGCTTGACTTGATAATCGAAGGCGCCGTGTTTCATTGCTTCGATAGCCGTGTCCGCCGTACCGTGCGCCGTCATGAAAATGACAGGACAATGCGGATCATGGGCACGGAGATCGCGGAACAATTCCAGACCGGAGCGATCCGGCAACTGCAAGTCAAGAACAACTACATCGGCCCCCTCGGACTGGAACACGTGCCAACCCTCGGCGGCCGTCCCTGCCGTCCGCACTTCATAAGTTCCTTCGGCAGACAAAACACGGCGAAACGAGTAGCACAACGCTTCTTCGTCATCCACAATCAGCAGTTTAGGCACGATGGTCCTCCCCGGCCCCAAAAGCGAGCAGCAAACGTAAGGACTACAGATGCAAGCGATGGGATGCCTTAGCTCTGATTCGTCGCTTACACTTCCGCTTCATGCCCGGATGGCAAGGCGATAGTAACGGTGGCCCCTCCTTCAGCACGGTTCTTGGCAGTAATGCGGCCGCCGTGCGACTCGACGATCCGCTTGGAAATGCACAAACCCAGCCCTGTACCGCTCGGTTTACTCGTGACAAATGGCGTAAACAAGCGTTTGAGGATGTCGGGGGCGATGCCGGTCCCTGTATCGATTACCGTCAACTCAATTTCCCGGGGCGTCGCGTTCAGAACTACTTGCAACAGCCCTCCCCGCGGCATAGCTTCAATAGCGTTGAGCAGTAGGTTGACCAACACGGCGCGAAACTGATCGTGATCGACCTTGGCCCACACCGGCTGGGAGGGATAATCAGCGGCCAAGCGAACGCCTTGCCGCAGCGCCGTCGTTTGCAACAGCGCCGCCGCCTGATCGACCACTTCGCGCAAGTCCCCGAGGCAACGATTCAGCTCCGGAGGCCGCGCGAAGTCGAGATAGTCTTGAACGATTCGCTCCAGGCGAGTGATTTCGCCGTGCATCACGGTCAACTCTTGACGGCTAAGCGGAGCGGCATTCTTGGTCCGGAGGGCGCCTTCGACCAACACTTTGATAGTGGCCAGGGGATTGCGCACTTCATGAGCGACGCTGGCGGCCAGTTGTCCCGCCACGGCCAAATGCCCCGCGCGCATCATCTCCCGCTGCTGAGACAATAATTGTTCCTGCTGACGCTTGAGCTGTTCGCTCTTCTGAAACAGCTCCACGAATACCGATACTTTAGAACGCAGAACGGCAGGGACGAGCGGCTTGATGAGGAAATCCACCGCGCCCTGGGAATAGGCTTCGATCATGCGTTCGGAAGGTGTTTCGTAGGCCGTCACAAAAATGATCGGCGTGCGTTGGCAGCGTTTCCGGCCGCGGATTAGTCGTGCTACTTCGTAGCCGTCTATGCCCGGCAGGCTGACATCGAGAAGAATGACGGCGAAATCGTCATGGAGCAAGCGCCGCAGCGCTTCTTCGCCGGAGGTTGCTTCGACCAGATTTTGCCCCAGCGAATCGAGAATGCCTCGCAACGCCAGCAGATTGGCGGGAGTATCGTCCACAAGCAGGACGTTGGCCTTGCTTTCGCTGTCGCGCATCATAGGGCCAATTATACAAGGCGCCGGCGCGGAACTGCAATTGGGATGCATGGATGCATGGAGATGATCGAAAAAGGGCTTGATTCGCGATGCAGATCTAGCTTAGGATGCCCCGTCTACCTGGCCGGAGCGTCGGCGACGGGCGCTTCTGCCTGTCGCCGACGCTCCGGCCAGGTAGACGGTTGTTGTGTTAACGAAGCCGTTTATTTCGCCTCGCCACAATCTATCTTATGGAAGGAACCATGCACAAGAAGCATTCGCTGCCCACTTGCGCTGGCATCGCCCTGGTCCTGATCTTAGGGACCAATATTTCAGTCCGCGCCGACTTGATCTGGAGCTATAGCTGGACGCCCAGCGCCAATCAGGTTAACGCCAACGCCGGCGGTCCTGGCTATCTGACGTTGACGAACGATTCCAACACAGCGACGGGTTCCTCGAACACCGTCATTACCAATATCCAGGCGTACAGCACCGCTTCCCCGAGTAACCCAGCCATGTTCAATAACGTCCCTATTTCCTTCGCGTTGCAATTGACGGATCTCACCTCGAAAATGAGCGATAAGCTTACGTTCTCCGGTTACTTTTCCGGCAGCGTCACCGCCGACAGCTCCAATGTGCAGTTGACGTTTAAGTCGCCCACGTCCGAGACGGTGACGTTGGGAGGAAACACCTACGCCGTGATGGTGGGAACCTTCACGCCGCCGGGGCCGCCGGGTGCCCAAAGTTACGGCAGCCTCAATGCCTTCGTGACCGTGACGCCCCTCAACAATGGAGGCGGAGGCATCAATGGAGGCGGAGGCATCTCTTCCGTCCCGGAACCCGCTGCGCTGACGCTGGCTTGCCTGAGCTTCCCCTTCGCCGGTCTGTGTGGTTGGCGCAAGCGCCGAACCAAATAAACGCTTAGAAAACGGGACGCTTAGAAACGGGAAAAGCCCCCTGAAAAAAAAGCCCACCCATTGCACTGGGTGGGCTTTAATGATGAATCGCTCTTCTGTCCCTTAACTCGCCGCACGCAGATCGGCCAATTCTTCTTTGACGGGAGCATAGTGGCTTGGCTCCATGCTGAACGAAGCTGTGCCGCTGGTGAAGTTGCGCAGCTCGCTGGTGTAGCCAAACAGCTCGGCCAAAGGCACGTAAGCATGCAACTGGCAGCGGCCCTTGTCCATGCTGGAATTGAGGATCTCGCCACGGCGGCGGCTGATGTCGCGCGTTAAATCGCCCAGGTACTGCGCCGGAGCTAGCACCACCACGTTCATGATCGGTTCCAGGAGCGTGATGCCCGCTTTCAGCTGAGCTTCGCGCGTGCATTCGATGGCCGCCAGCTTGAACGCATCCTGCGAGCTATCGACTTCGTGATGTTTGCCGTCCAGGAGCGTCGCCTGCATATCGACGCACGGGAAGCCGTACTTGGCC
>OGCG01001580.1_pt1 | contig 10991 bp, 5 predicted proteins | sample 1570061 | NCBI WGS metagenome assembly OGCG01 (sample SAMN06268698, study PRJEB24515) | hot springs metagenome | isolation source: Joseph's Coat, Yellowstone National Park, Washington, USA | place: USA:Joseph's Coat, Yellowstone National Park, Washington, USA
TTCACATTTGCACCATTAACAGTTATGCTTCCAGAGGATGGGGATACTGTATATCCTGATACTGTTGCTATGGAATAGGAATACGTTCCGTTAGGTTCACTGAACGTTATTGTGTTTGTTGAAGATGATTCAGTTGTTCCATTGAATGTTACGGACCATGAGGTTCCTGATGGGAGACCGGATTCTGCGAATGTGATTGTGTATAAGGATGTTTTTTGTACAGGCTTAAAAATATATGCAACTGCTCCAATAGCAGTTCCGGCATTTGTTGGATACGTTATACTACTAATATGTACTGTATAACTACCGGTGGAGAGATATCCATAATAAATCGCGCCTGAAGCAATTACATCTGCACCTCCTTCACTATATGTGTAGTTTGTTACAACATTTAGGTTTGGACCATTAGCAATATTTATGTAACCATCACCCTCACCTCCAATTAATATTACGACCAGATCACCAGAATTTGTGGCGAAAGATAAATTAAGGCTTCTGTTGGTAGGGCTGGAAGCATTATATGTCACATAGCTTGAGAAATTGCTTACACCTACACCAGCAATTCCATAATTAATGCCTGTAAACGTAAAATTACCTCTTCCAGAATTTTGGTGCCCTATTGTTATAGACAGATAACCTGAGTAATACGAATAAACTTTTAGGTCAGGATTCCAAGACTCATTAGTTATTGGGTGCCCCCCCGCAGTTGAACCAATAAAGAAATATTCCTGGCTATTTGAAAGGTTCAAACTTGTCGACGCATTTGTGCCAAAGTCTGACACGAATGGGCCTCCAATTGGGGATCGAATTATCATTACCGCAATATTTACATTTGCACCATTGACAGTTATGCTTCCAGAGGATGGTGATACTGTATATCCTGATACTGATCTTATAGTGTATGAATATGTTCCATTTGATACTGAGAATGTTATTGTATCTGTTGTTGAATTATATGTTGTTCCATTTAAGGTGACTGACCATGACCTTCCTGTTGGGAGACCTGTTTCTGTGAATGTTATTTCATACGTGACCAACTGGAATGCAACTGAAATGTTCACATTTGAACCATTAACTGAGAATGATCCGGTAGGTTCTATTGGTGCGTATTCTTTGTTGGACGTTTCGATGGAATAGGAATATGTCCCATTCGGTTCCTGTAAAGTAATTATGTCTGTACTTGACGAAAGGGACGGACCGCCTGTAACATTTAAATGCCATATAGTGCCAGGCGGCAATCCTGATTCTTCAAAAGTCACATTATAATAGTGCCCAATATCTATAAGGCTTAGATTTAGTAGTGGATAAGTAGCATTGTTGTAATTTAGGAGAGACCATAGAAATGCAGATGATCCAGAACTAGATATTCCAAAATTGTAAATGTTGCTCTCGTTGTAGATAGAGTAGATACTTGCAACACCTCCTTCATCCTTATAAACATATATGGCGTTACTGAGAGATCCCGCAAACATGGTGGAATTACGGAAGATAAAACCATAGACTTTAGAAAATGTCATATTGAAAGTCTGATTAAAAATCAATTCACCTGAACTTTCGTTTACTATGATCACCCTCGATTGGGCAAAAGACCTGTAGAGCAATACCAAACTCCCATATGATGGCTTTATTGGACTGATAGACACAAGTATGAAACCAGGCTCTGTGGGAATCTTCAACATATGCTGGGATAGATCCACTTGGGATATGGAACCATTGATTTCTTGGACAGTTACTATGCCCAATTCAGGATTGAATGATTCTATCTCAGACACATTTGTCACGGTTACATTATACAATATAGCATGAGATTGTATAGAATATACCATCAAATTTTCAGTAGATGAAAGTAGTGATTTCGAAGTAACAACTGCCACTTCTCCCCCTCCTGTAGAAGGTTCAGGCAGATAAGACACTGCCACGCCATTTTTTGTTATATTTGATAGCCCATACCATGTTCCAGTCGATGGATCATAATAAATTGACTGGATTATTATTTTGTTAATCTGGAAAGGACTGGAATATCCGAGCTCGTAATCAGGAACAGCAGACCATACTAAAAGTATTGTTCCATTTGGAAGAACTGTCGCTTTGGGGGCAAGTGTTATTTCATTTGTAGGTAGAGGTATATTTAAGCGTGAGATTGCCCTTGTAGAGTTATTCAACTCAAGACCTTTGATATAGAGACTTTGGTTAACAGCTCTAGATACATTATCATCTGTGTAGAAGATGTAATCCGTACCTCCTGAATATACTGAGGATATTGATGTCTGGGGGTATATGTCGTGAACAGCAATTCCCTTTACACTACCGTTAATCCATACTATTGAATCGTAACCAGTTGTGTTGAAGTATCTATTCATTTGGGTAAAATTAGAGGATGGATCTGACGCTGACGAAGATGCGTTACCCCATGAATAAAGTGTACTTGGCCCAATAGAATAGATTGTACCGGAAAACCATAGGACATTATAATTAATGAATATCTTCCCTGTCACAATACCTCCTTCATCATACGGTTGTCTGGACTCCAAATATGTAATAATATCAATTGTACCTCCACCGCTTATGCCACCTATTCCGATGCCTCCATTTATCTCCAGTGTGACTGGTACATTTATGGTACCGGTTATCTGTTGTATCTCTATCGCTATGCCATTAATAATATCATTTGAGGAATTGGTTGATGGTTCAAAAAATACTGAGACAGCAAAGCCAGGGTTTATCATTATCGTCGCCGAAAGGCCAATTGTTATATTAGTACCTAAAACATCGAAAGTGTCACCTAAAATAGGGATATTTACGGCTACTGAGCCAAATATTTTCATTGTTACCTCGGCAGAAACCCATTTTATTGAGTAATTAGAAGTAACCTGTACAGTGCCCTGAACTTCTATCGAACCCCCTATTATCAATTCCGCCAAGCCCGCTTCAATTTTTGGAGTTTTCTCCGTGAAATCTGCAATTAAATTAATATTTCCCGTGGAATCGAAAATTACACTCATTGTTATAGATGGTATGAATGAGAAATTTTCTGACATGAAATCTTCAATTGTGATTTTATCATCAATCATATCGGAGAATTCAATATCAAGGGTTGCTCCAATGCTAAACGTATTATTCCATTCACCAGTTATGTCTTTATTAATGTTTAATAATCCTGTATTTAATAATGTAGCAAACCATAGAGGCGTTTTGATAACCTTAATAGTAACATTGCTGGTTAATTCAGCTCCGTTTGAAAAATACGCGTGAACCTCCATAAATGTGGCATTATTGAAATCTCCCATGTCAAGTGTAAGATTCCATGTATTTCTTGAACTAGTAAAAGTATAGTTGTTCCCATTTATACTGCCAACAACTGATGTGGGTAAGGCTCCGTCATCTTCAGCCGATACACCGAATGTATTGTTAAAATTCACATTAGACAAAAAGAAACTCTGGAACTGGCTGTATACAGTAATGAAGGTATTCCCTTTAAATACCGATGGGACTGTAACATTTGCACCATTTACTGTTATATTCCCTGATGATGGTGATACAGATAAACCATTAATTGAAGATATGCTGAATGAATATGTGCCGTTAGGTTCTGTAAATGAGATGGTATTCGTGGTGGATGTTTCTGTTGTCCCATTCAATGTTACAGACCATGATGTCCCTGAGGGGAGACCTGTTTCTGTGAATGTTATTGTATATAGTGGTGTGGTAACAGGTGTGAATGTTATTGCCTGATTCACATTTTTTCCGTTAACTGTTATGCTTCCAGAAGATGGTGATACTGTATATCCTGATACTGCTGCTATGGAATAGGAATACGTTCCGTTAGGCTCACTGAATGTTATTGTATTTGTTGAAGATGATTGAGTTGTTCCATTGAATGTAACTGACCAAGAAGTGCCAGTCGATAACCCAGATTCTGTAAATGTGATAGTGTATAGGGATGTGGTAACAGATGTGAATGTTATTGCCTGATTCACATTTTTTCCGTTAACTGTTATGCTTCCAGAAGATGGGGATGCTGTATATCCTGATACTGATCTTATAGTGTATGAATATGTTCCATTTGGTACTGAGAATGTTATTGTATCTGTTGTTGAATTATATGTTGTTCCATTTAAGGTGACTGACCATGACCTTCCTGTTGGGAGACCTGTTTCTGTGAATGTTACTGTGTATATTTTAGTGACCTGAATGGATGTTAAGATTATACTGACAGTGTCTGATTGGAAGTTAGCCACATACACATATCCGTTGGCAGAGTCAAAGGCTACTCCCCACGGATATGAACCAACACTTATGTTTACAATGACAGTATTGGTTGCTCCGTTGATCACTGAGACATCATTTGAACCTCCGTTGGTCACATAGATATATCCGTTGGATGGGTCAAAGGCTGCTCCAGCCGGACCTGATCCAACACCTATACTTGCAATGACCTTATTGGTTGCTCCATTGATCATTGAGACATCATTTGAAACGTCATTTGTCACATAGATATAACCGTTGGAAGAATCAAAGGCTACTCCCCACGGATATGAACCAACACTTATATTTGCAATGACCTCATTGGTTGCTCCATTGATCACTGAGACATCATTTGAACCTTCGTTGGCAACATAGATATATCCGTTGGATGGGTCAAAGGCTGCTCCATGCGGACCTAATCTAACAAATATACTTGCAATGACCTCATTGGTTGCTCCATTGATCACTGAGACATCATTTGAATTCGAAGTGGTCACATAGATATATTCGTTGGCAGAGTCAAAGGTTGCTCCTTCCGGATAAAATTCAACACTTATATTTGCAATGACCTCATTGGTTGATCCATTGATCACTGAGACACTGTTCGAATACGAATTGGTCACATAGATATATCCGTTGGATGGGTCAAAGGCTGCTCCTAACGGACCTGATCCAACACTTATACTTGCAATGACAGTATTGGTTGCTCCATTGATCACTGAGACATCATTTGAATTCCAATTGGTCACATAGATATATCCGTTGGAAGAATCAAAGGCTACTCCCCACGGATATGAACCAACATTTATATTTGCAATGACAGTATTGGTTGCTCCATTGATCACTGAAACGCTGTATGAACGTCCGTTGGTCACATAGATATATCCGTTGGATGGGTCAAAGGCTGCTCCTTCCGGATCTGATCCAACACTTATGTTTGCAATGACAGTATTGGTTGCTCCGTTGATCACTGAGACGTCATTTGAATTCCAATTGGTCACATAGATATACCCGTTGGCAGAGTCAAAGACTGCTCCTAACGGACCTGATCCAACACTTATATTTGCAATGACAGTATTGGTTGCTCCGTTGATCACTGAAACGCTGTTTGAACCTTCGTTGACCACATAGATATATCCGTTGGATGGGTCAAAGGCTGCTCCAGCCGGAAAATCATAGATATTCACAAAATTTCCATTTCCATTGATAAGAGTATTATTTAAAAGATCAAGAGTGTATTTCACGTATCCTCCTGAATTGTTCTGACTGCTGTTCTGAGTGAATGGAATGATATTTGAATTGGATATATTTCCTAACATGCTCTTCGGAGAGAAAGATCTTTCTGATCCAGACCCTTGAGCCATAACTGAAAATCCAGAGACCAATAATAAGAGCACTATTGAAACAGCCACTATTTTCATTACATTGATTTTTTTAGCCATTTTTCACTCATCCCTTTTAAACTTACCTATATAAATTGTAATGCACTTTTATTTATTTATAAATATCGTAATCATTCCTAAAAGATACGATATTGTCGACTCTCCGTTGACAAAATACGCCTTCTGGCTATCCGCCAAATTTCTACAGCTCAAGAATATATACCGAGAATACGTTAATAAGACAGATAAAGGGTCAAATTTTAGAGATCGGGGATAGGGTAACATTGTTTTCACCTTTTGAGTATGATCCCTCTGAAAAGTCAATAATTGGATATATTTTTTGAATAGGTTGAGGATCCTTGTCGGTGACAGTCTCCGATAAGGAGACTTTGCCATATTTCACTGTGTTTGCTATCTCTATTATTGTGCAATCATTGCTCCTTATATGTATTACTTTCTTTTTTCTCCGGTCAGGTGGTCAGGTGAGTCTTGGAAAGCTGGATTATCCTCATTTTTTGACATGACCAGTACTTGGTCAGGTTTGGTCATGTTGGTCATGTTTTTGGAGGGGGACTTGGAAGCTCTGGAAGACCTGACTTTATTTCAGGCCCGCACTGTTCAGAAATCACTTTCAAAATATGGTTATAAATACAAAATAAAGGGGTAATTTTGCGAAATGAGAGGTCGGGCAGTGTAATTTATCGTCCTTACCTTTATACCCTCTCAAAACGCTTATCTGGAAGCACTTTTCTTTCAGTTATAATAGGAAGGAAGATATATCCAGGGGAAAGAGAAAGTGAACACCGTTCGGTTTAGTCCACAGTGCAATGAGTATATATGGGTTAGTTGCTTTTAATAGCCTCTCGTTATTTTCAAATCTCCTGAACATAAGAAAGCACGTCATTAATGTCACATGTGTCACACAAGCTGAAAAATACAGGGTCTCGAATGGCGACATTAGTTATGACATAACGGAGAGTAATGTCACCAACGGTCAGGGAAGTTGTTTAACTCTATTATACCATAGCTATGATCCGAGTATGTTGTCCTATGGTATTCAACGAAGCTGGATAATTCATATTCGCTGAACACCATACAAGGTTTATCTATTATTTGAACAATAATAGACAATAATATACAATAATACACAATATGTCACAATAATACACAAATTTGGCAGGTATATAATAGGTAGGTGGGCGTGACGAAACAAGAAAGGTTGCTTTTAAGACGCTTATTTGAAAGCACTTTTCTTTCAAATATCTGAACGGTAACCGTTATTCCCAAGGAACATGATCATGGTATGTTTACTGCCGTGAACGTGAACAAAACCGTTCTGGACTCTGGATAATACACATTGCCTAGATTTTCATGATATTTTCACGTGAATGAACAAGCATGAACAAGATACTTCGAGCCTCTGAATAGCAGTCATTTTCCAGATTTTCATGGTATGTTCACTGACTGGGGGCACGTCGATGACGTAGCTCGGCGTAACAATTGCCGTATTGATTGGAACGATAATACGTCGACGTTCTCAGACAAAATACGGCAATACGGCAGAAAAAGCTGATACATCTATAGATACGCACCGAACCTACACCGTCGGTGTAGTTCAGTGTAGCAATTGGTGTATTAATTGGAATAAGGACACGTCTATGTTTTCAAACAAAATACACCAATACACCAGCAAAAAGCTAATACATCTATATGTGCGAAAATCAAATTTAAAAGGTAAAATAAGATACGCACCGATGGTGGGGCATGGTGCGTCAATTGAAATGAGAATACATCGGTGTTTTTAGACAAAACGCACCAGCCCACCAACGGAAAGCTGATACATCCCATAGGCTTGTCTGTGCATATCTGTGCTTATTTGTGCTTATTTGTGTAATTTCTATGACCATATAATTAATAGATATTCCTTACTTTATGGTGACCAGTGAGGTTGAGTTCTCAAGACCTTGTAAAATACCGAAAGGAGAATTGAATTTCACGATCCGTTAAGGTTATGCGTCATTTACTCCATAAATTGTTTGTAAGGCTGTATAATCCAAGGTTTCTGAATATATATTATATGAGATCGATATGGATCACTATGACGGGTCTCCAAAATAATTCACGCCTTCTGATTTTCAGGAATTAGAAAAATGACCAAAGAGAAATTAATATTTATTGTAGTTTATTTTTAAGAATGGGAGAGTATCCCCTGATATCCCCAGAAGCTTAAAATTTATTCAGAAATAAGTATTATTCAGTATCTAGAACGAATTTATAGTATTATGCCTGAAATAAATATGTGTTTTACCGTCATGAGACGGAAAACGGGGGTAAATGAAAAATATACAGTAAGACCTCGTAAAATGCCGAAAGGGGAAAACAACAACGTTATCGAAAGTCTGGATTAGAGCCTTTAACTCTGTATTGAATATTCTCAGGATTCTGAAAAATTCCGAAAGGGAAATGAAATTGTACTTATGTTATGGGGTCTCATAGCCCTTTCTACTGGTTTCACGCAAACATAGACGTTAGTCTTCATTAATAGATGATGCGAATAGCACAATAAGAATAATAAGGGCCAAGATTACCAGTGTAGGAAGAAGATACGACATTCCGAAATATACCAGGTAAATAGAATAGGTAAGCAATATGACGAACAGAATAAAAAAAACCAAGCCCCAGTGCCTATTCCTCGTTTGTCCAATATAAGGACTGACATAATGGATCCTTGGTGTTATAATACGATCAGGGCTATTAGTTGGCAGTTCTTTTTGTTTCACAGTATCCTTGATTTCAGCATATTGGGCGGGAGAAATATGATATTTCATGCATATTTTCTTGGGTGAGAGGTCTCTCTGAATATCTTCCTCGATGGTCCTGATTTCTTCCTCGGTTAAATTTGCCTTCGGGTCCATTCTTTACGTCCTTATGGCATGTTCATTGCATTATCGTGATTTCCCTGCCAAAGAAAGGATACGGTCAGTCCTCCCTTATTATCGAGAGGGTAGTTTCCTTGTGCTTTTTGATGAATTCGACCACGGCGTCCGCTATGGTTTCCGCAGGCTCGTCCTGCATTTCCTTTGGGAAATCAGGGAGTATGTACTCAAAATAGAATCTTCCACGGTATGTGATCAGTAAGGTATTTTCCTTGCCGATTCTTGGGAATAGGAATTTCTTTGGCTTAATCCTTGGTGAAGGCTTGATATCGAGAATATTATCATTCAAGACTTCTCTATTCGTGTATTTCTCGTTCACGATCCCTGTTTCGCTTGTTTCGTTATTTTCCGAGGTTTTCGTACTGACAGGTTCGTTGTTTTTCACAGTCTCCTTTTTGGGGGGTTCGTCTGGGTTCATTGTTTCTTTCTGAATAGCCTTGTCCATGGCTGAATTCTTGATCTGTGAATAGACACTGAACAAAATATGGTATTTCTTAGCGATATCTCTTATTGGAAGATGCCTGTCTATGTCCTCCCTTATTGCCCTGATGCCAGTACCTTTAAGATATTTAGCAGAATTTAAATACAGAGATGGATTAATATTTTGAGAATTGGAGCTTAAAGGAGTTGGTTCAATCATTTTTTGAACCTTCCTTTTTTTCTAGGTCTAGAATTTTGAGCCACAATTCAATCTTGACCAAATACTCGTCCCTGGACATGACGTCGGGTTCACTAATGATGAGCGTCTTTACAGGATCATTTATCTTGAGGGCAATCCCTTTAAGGTTCCTGATGTTCACGACGTCACCCATGTTTAGCCCCCTCGAGTTTTGTGATCTCTAAGTTCCCATCTTTTTTCATAGTAATTACCAGAGGCTGTCTTTTCTGGACGTGTTGGTTCTCCACCCAAATTAAGGGGAGGTTGAGATAATAGGCCGTTCGATATTGAGTGACTCTTCGAACTACTTTTAGTTCCATACTGGGAGAATACGTGGTTAAATAAGGTTATATTGCGTGAAAAAGAATTTATCCATTAACAATAGAAAATATGTTTAATACCAAACTTTAATGCAAAATGTCAAGTATAAGCTTAATATATCTTGAGTGTGTCTGACGAATATTCTGAGGAGTCCGAAAAAAAGAAAAGACTACAGGGGAAGCATGAAGAATGGGGTGAGATAAAATCAAGGATCTTACTTGAATTAATGAAAGGACCTGAAACGAGATCAGGTCTCAAACTTAAATTGAACGAACAATTCAAGAAGGAGGGATACAAGCCCATTACGATAAAAACAATAGTTTATCACTTAAGGGATCCAAAGAAAAATGGGCTAATTGATATAGGAATAGTAGAGGAAAAAAACGGTCTTCTAAAGCTTTCCTTGACAACACCCAGGAAGATAGCGAAATTCATTGATGAACTATCCAAAAACAAGACGATAGGACCGAGGGCAAGTTATTTCATTGACAGGGTTTTTGCAGAGGCTTTTCTCAGCCCTTATGGAGACAAATTCATTAACGGTTTCAGGATTGAAAGTTATTTGAAAGAAAGAATTAACAATAGACTTGAAGAACTGAAATTTGATAGGAATCAATACCATGGTTTATTTTTTGATGATATAACTTTTAACTTGGTTGAGGCGATACTTTCAGGAAAAGAATACTCCCCGCTAGAGGATACATTAGAAATTATGAGGAAAATGGACCTTTTATCAGTAGTAATTGGAGCTTCCAATGAAATAAGGGGGGAGATTGATACATTATTTAAGGTATATTATGTTCTGCAAGTATTGAATAAAATTAAGCTTTATGAAAAGAGCCGGTACGATGAAGAGGTAAAGTACCTAATAAATTTATTAGACGTCACTGTTTTTCACTTATCAAATAAGGAAATAATGGAATTCAAACCAAATGATACCCTATCGTTGGAGGAATTCACCGCTTTGTTAGAAAAATTCAAAGACTTGTTGTTTAAAGCAATTTCAGGCCAGTTTACAGAGGATCGCTCATTTAATTGGAAGTACGCGATATTGAAAGATTATAAAATAAATGGGGGACCTGCAGGCGTGGAATTTGCATACTCACACTGGTTGATTGAAGCATTGCTAAGACCTATGAATACAGTGAGAGTCGTACACAGAGGTTTGGCGTGGTTGACCGAGGCATTCTTTAGGCAAATCTACTTTTACGGCAGGAACACCGTCCTTATCGAGGATGACAAAGAGTACTGGGACCTAAGGGAAAAGAAAGGATTAAAATCTGATAATTTATATATTAACTATTGCTCTCTCGGAGTATTTAAAGAAAAGCTTAAAAGTTAAGGATTTAAGAATGGACTTGAATATAATTGCAGACGGGCCCGAGGGGATTCGAACCCCTGGCCTACTGGTTAAGAGCCAGTCGCTCTACCTGGCTAAGCTACGGGCCC
>OGCG01001581.1_pt1 | contig 10978 bp, 7 predicted proteins | sample 1570061 | NCBI WGS metagenome assembly OGCG01 (sample SAMN06268698, study PRJEB24515) | hot springs metagenome | isolation source: Joseph's Coat, Yellowstone National Park, Washington, USA | place: USA:Joseph's Coat, Yellowstone National Park, Washington, USA
ACTTGTAATTAGCTGGAGTTCATTTATCATAGAATCACCCACATATAGTTCATGAATCTTAAGATATAAAATATTAATTCCTTAGATCCTGACAAATTAAAAATCTTTTCTTCGATGATAAAACTAATCCCTATGGCAGGGTTGCGTTCTCTCTTCCGATTAAAAAATCCACTGTATCAAATAAGTAGTTGCTTAAACGCTTAATCCTTTTGCACCATTATAATCTATGCTTACCTTCCTAACATCAAAGCCCATCTCTTTGAAAAAAGGCAAGTCTTCATTGCTTTCATCTGCTAATACTATTGCAATGCCTCCGCCTCCACCACCGCTCAGCTTTGCTCCTAGCATGCCATGTGCCTTTGCTTTCTCCACTGTTCTGTCTAATCCTTCGCTCGATACACCTAGCTTCTTTAGCAATTCATGATTTCTATACATTAGCTCGCCAAATTCCTTTAGCCTGTTTGCCTTTAGCAACGCAATGCCATGCCTTGCTATTGCATCTATTTCATTTAGCATTTGCTCTGTTTCTTCTCTTCTCTCATTGTAGAGCTTTGCCACATGGCCAACTGTCTCTGCTGTGCTCTTCTTTGGTCCTGTATCAACAACAAATAGGTTTAGGCTAGCGTTTATCTCTTCTCTCTTTGCCCCTTCTTTGCTTGAATAGCTTAATATGCCGCCATAGTAAGAAGCATTAACGTCTATTCTTCCTGCGCCATCGTTCTTGTGTATTACCTTATCGCCATTCCTTGCAAGCTCTACTATTTCATTATCGCTTATTTCTATGCCAATTGCACTTGTCAAAGCCAATGCAAATGCTGTTGAGCATGCTGCACTGCTTGCATAGCCCTTTTGCACAGGTATTTCTGAGCTTATGCTTATCTCTATTCCTTTTAAGCTCTGCTTCTTTGCTAGAATGCTTGCTATCGTTGCGTATGGCAATAGCATCGCATCTTCATTTGCTATAAATTCTTCGAAGCTTTTCTTCTTTTCATATTTTTGATATATTCTTTTTAGCTCATCTTCGCTCAGCTCATAGCTCTTTGAAAAATCCTTAAGCTCAATCGCAAACTCGCCTTTCTTCTTCTCTGCTTTTGCATTTGCATAAATGCTTATTGCACTCGCTAGCGAAAGCTTGCCATAAACAACAGCATGCTCGCCCAATAGCTTAATAACGCCAGGTGCTTTTGCTTGCATGCTTATTTATCATTGCTAGTATTTTTAGCCTTTAGCGAGTGCTATGTTATTTGACTAAATGAAATTTTTTTACTTTTATAGACAAAAAGCTAGAATTGGTAAAGAAAGTATACACGCATAATAGTGGAATTGTGGAATATTTAAATATTTAAAAGCTATTTTTGAAATTGAGTCTATGTTCATTGGCTCAACTGGTGGGGAAGAGTTAAGGGTTCTTGTTTTGTCGCAGATAGGAGGCTCTACAAAGTATGAGAGCGACGATAATTTTATAGGCTTAGCTCATTACCTTAGCACACTTGAAAAAAATAAAAAGCCAGAGTTTGTTGTTATAATAGGCGGCGCTATACCAAATCTGCCAAGAAAAGGCTCTCGTGGCAACTTTAGCCGCTTGCTTGTTGTTGAGGAGGGTGTTGCAAACATAGAAGATGCTGCTGCTGTTATAAAACCACATCTCGAAAGAATACTAAAAGAGCTTCCTCAGAATGCACAAGTTGTATATGTGTTTGGCAAGGAGGATATTGAGAATATTAAGCATATAGAGGAATTGCTAATCTACGAATTTAACTACAATCCTGAAGAAATAGCAGAGAGAATAGAAATTATTTATGAAGGTATAAGCTCTAGAAAGGCAATAATAAACTCTACAATAGAATCAAGAAAAGCGCTTAAGGCACAGCTTAAGAATGCTAGCAAGGAAGAAAGGCTTAAGCTGCTTGAAGAGCTCGAAAACATATATGCTAAGATAAGGATAAACAAAGAAGAGATCGATGAGCTTAAGCTGAGGGCTTTGCTTTTAACAAGGCTTTATGAAAGTGCTTTGATGAAGGTAAAGCCAGAGGAGGTTAAAGCTTCTATAAAAAAAGAGCAGGCAGAGCTTAGAGAGATAAGAAAAGAAATGAAAAGGTTAAAGCAAGGTGGCTCTATAGATGAATATAATCGGCTTAAGGGCAAAGCAAAGGGTATAAGCTCAAAGCTAAGGGCGCTTGATAGAAGGCTTAATGAATCCATTGAAAACTATACAACAGAGAAGCTAGCTAAGAGCAAGTCGCAGGCTCTTATCTTTACAAGGCAAATACCTATTACAAAATCTGCTGCAGACCTTATACATGATATAGCTGTTGAATACTACAAATCAACAATTAAGTATGCGTTTGGCAGATGGTATAACCTTATATTGCAGGTTGAACGCATTGCTGAATATAAAGTAAATGGCCATACAATTGTTTTAGAAAGCCCGATAGAGGCTTATAAGCTTAAAAGCAATGTTGATGAAGCAAGCACGCTCTACAAATATATGCAAGATGGTACATTTAAGATTGGCAAGGATGAAAACGTTGTATTTATAAGAGGGAGAAACTTTTATACTAATTTTAAGCTTAGGCCATTGCTAAACAATTCAAAAGGCTTGCTTACTATATTAAACCAAGGCCCATTCGTAGATATAGAAAAGCTTACAGCGCTATATAATCTTGGCATTATAACAGATGAGACAAAAATGGTTGAGAAAGGCCTTCTCGGCTCGAATGCTACAATGCTAACTATTAATAGCGGGACGCCTAAGATAAGCATACTTTATCCCAGCTTCTTGGCTAATGAAAGATTAAAGAGTGATAATGAAGAACAGCAAAAGCTTGAGCAGCTTCTTAACATGATTAAGGATTATTCTTCAAAGAAGGAGCAAAATGGAAACGGTGCATTCAAGAAAGAGCTTGAGCGTGCTATATTGTCAAACAAGAGGCCTAGCGAGATAAAGGAAAGGGAGCTTAAATATATTGATGAAGATTTTGCAAAAGCTCTTTTAAGGAAAGGCGAAGTTGTTGAAGGCAGTGTTCTTAAGATAGCTTTGCTGCAAGATGTGCACATGGGCAATTATGTAAATATGCCATTGCTAAAGGCTGCGATAAGGGATATTGCAGAGAAGAAGCCCGATATTATAATAATGTCAGAGATAATAGAAGGAAATCACAACAACTATAAGAATGTGCAAAGGCAGTCAAGCCTTAGCGATGATAGCATAAGATTCAGAGCATTCCTTGAAAAGCAGCGCTTGCCAAGAAATGAGGTAAATGAAATAATGGTAGCTTACTATGAAGAAAAGGAGAAGTGGAGGATATACAATATAGACGAGCAGACAGGCATTGTGCTAAGGCTTATGGTTCCAACACTTATTGATTTCATTAAGCGCGGCGGCTATCTGCTCTTTTCTTCTGGCAATCACTACAACAAGAGCGAAGAGGGCTGGCAGTTTGATGAGGCAACGAGGATAAGGGATTATCTATTTACAGTTCTTGAGAGCCACGCCGATGAACTGCCAAATGAGTGGAAGGAGCATATAAAGATAGCGCCTGGCGGTGAATACGGAGCAGATGTGTTTACAATAGAGTACAAAAGAAATGAATATGTAATAGAAGTAGCCCACGAGATGCCAAAGAATGCGGCTCTTGCCAATTCTCTTATAGCAAAGAAAAGTGATGCAAAGATAATAGCAAGCGGCCACCACCATGTTGCAGAAGGCTATGCGTTTAACGGAAAGATTGCAATATTTAGCCCAGCACTACAGAGAAGCTCAGACAATCCTTTCCTTAAGAGAATAAGTATTAGCATGCCGGGCGATGATACGTTAAATGGCTATACCTATGCAGAGATTGAGATCGGCTCTGGCGAGGTGCTTGTAGCTAATATTGAGAATAGGTTTAAGAAAGACTTGAAGGATAAGATGGAAGAAGTGGAAGCGCAGAAGGATCTACTCTACAATCTATTTAGGAATGATGAAAAATCGATAAAGCTTGATGATAATGTTGGAAAGACAATAAAGGCATAGCTCTCAACTAAATATAATACTTGGCTCTTTTTCAAAGAATTCATTTGCACTAAATACCTTTATTCCTTCAGCTCCTTTTATTTTCGAAAAAGCACCTGCTACGCTTGTAACTATAATAACCTTGTCGAAACGCTCTTTCCTTCTCTCAAGCATTGCTAAAGTTTCATCTTCGCTCTTTCTTCCTGTCTCATACTCTATCGCTATCCTTCTCTTGCCTATTCTTGCAATAATATCCGGGCCGTAGCTTGTATTATATACCTTATTGCCTATGCCAAGCTTTTTGAGGTGCATGCTTATTAAGTGAACCATAATATCATGCTCTATACTGTTTCTTTGCTTGATCATATAATACCTGCCTTTGTATTGTGTTGCATACAAAGCATATGAGCCGAGAAGCCCTTTGCTTACTAGCATGTTTATGCTCTTCATTATCTCCTCTTTGTCAAACATGCTTAGCCTTGCAAAAAGCTTTTCTTCACTTATCGGCTCTTTTGCAAGCTTGAAGAGATAGTAGCTAGCATCTTCCCTGCCTTCAAAGAGCCCAAATTTTACAAGCTCAACACCGCTTGTTGTAAGAGCTATAGCATAGCCTTGCTTTAGCTTCCTAAGCTCTTTTTTGATTTCTATAAACCTATCAAGCTCATTGCCACCAGCTATCATATTCGCTACATAATTGAGCTCCTCTGGCTCTCTTTGGTAAAAGGCTAATACCGTAGAGGCATTGCCTCTTATGCTCTTTTCAACGCTCTTTGCATGCTGCGCAATTGCGATAATGCCAATACCATACTTCCTGCCCTCGTTTGCCAATCTAGCCAATATGCTGCTCTGACCAAGCTTTTCAACTTCATCTATAACAATATATAATTCGCCAACATGCTTGTTGCTAAGCATGTAGCTATAGAGCTTCCTGAGAAAGCCTTCTATATAAATAGCTTGCGCCTCGCTTGTATGCAAGGAAGAGAGTGCAAAAATGCTTTTTTCATTCAGAAGCTTGCTTATATCAACGCTTTTACTCCCAAGCTCGCTTGCTAGCATGAAACGTTTTTCAAGGCTATTTAGAATAGCAAGCTCGCCCTTGCTTGCATGCTTCTTAAAAACACTTATTGAATAAAGAATGCTCGAAATGCTCGGCACCTTGCCACGCTCCGCAAATAAATTATAGGTGTAGCTTATAAGCTTGTAGAGTGTATTGCTCTGCACTTCGCCAAGCCTAAACACCTTTCTAAAAAGCTCTGTCAATTCAATGCTCTTCTCCTTTATGCTCATGCCATCTAGTGCAAACATATCTGTGCCTATAACGCTTGCATCGTATATATTTGCATTTGTAGCGCTTGGAAGGTCTATGTATTCGTCGTGCGGGTCAAAGAGTATGAAGCTAGCGCCTTTATCGCTTAGATACTTTAAAAGCATTTTAGTAGCGTTTGACTTGCCACTCCCAGATTCGCCAGAAATAAGAATATGCTTGTTTATACCTTTTGGCAAGGAAAAGGTTTTGAAAAACACCCTTTTCCAAGCCCATTTTGGCTTAAAGCCTTTTCTAAGGTATAATATCTTCTCTACCCTAGCAAAATTGTTTTTAAACAAAAAACCACCAAAAATTAGAACCCGGCAAGCTTCCTAGCTAGGCTAAGCTCTTCATCTGGGCTTATCTTATCGCTATATGGTGTTTCAAGTATAATTATCTTCTCTCTGGGCCACTCGTTTGAGAAGAAGCTCTTGAAGCCTTCTTTGCCTATATAGCCAAAGCCTATATTTGCATGCCTATCCTTTCCAGAGCCAAGCGGATATTTTGCATCGTTTAAGTGTATTACCTTTATCTTCTCTTTGCCAAGTATATTTGCTATTTCTGCAACAACCTCTTTATTTGCTATATCATAGCCGCTTTCAAATACATGGCATGTATCTAAGCAGTAGCCTATCTTTTTGCTAGAAACAAGATCGCTTATTGCTCTTAGCTCTTCAAGCCTTGAGCCTACGCTATTTAGCTGGCCGGATTCATTTTCTAGGAGAAGCATGCCATCATAGCTATCTATGCAGCTTGCAATCGCATTTGCTACCCTTTCAATTGCATGCCCATTAACGCCAAGAGTGCTTCCAAGGTGTGTTACAAGGTATTTTATGCCAAGCTCGTTGCACCTGGCTATGTTAAGCTTAAGCGCTTCTATGCTTGCCTTGTAAACATTTTCCTTTGGGCTTGCCAGATTTGGCAGATAAGGCATATGTGCAACAACATCAATGCCATAGCTCTTTTCCTTTTCAACAAAGAGCTCTTTCTCTTCTTTGCTAAGCATACTCATCTTCCAGCTCCTTGGGTTTGTAACAAAGAGCTGCATAGCTGTGCATGTTAATTCTTTAGCTCTATCAAATGAAAGGTCTATGCTCTTTGCTATTGAAACGTGGTAGCCTATTCTAAGCATGATAAAAAGTAGATTCAAAGCTTTAAATATTGGATGGAGAACGGGCCCGGGGCCCGGCAACTCTGAGTTGCCGGTCAGTTGCCATGCAACCTTGCCATCTTCTATGTATACATTTGCCTCATATTTCCTGCTTATGCCAGATCTCTTTAATTTTTTGCTTAGCACAGCCGCTTCTACTATGCTCATAGTGCACCTTGCTATATCAGCAAGGCTCGCATAATCTATCTGTTCTTCATCTTTCTTTATATGGCTCTTCTTTGTTCTTTCTGCTTCCTTCCATACTGCTTCCAGTGCTGTTATTAGCTTGTATTTTGTTTTCTTTGTGTATGGCCCTGATTCTACCCCAGTGCCTCCGCTATTCTCCATCCTATCGCCTCAAAAACTAGAGAGCAGCATAAGCCGCTACTGCCATTTTATATAGCGTCGGCACGCTTTCTCCTGCTTATTATATAAAAGGAAATATATTTATACTTTACTATAAAAAGTATACAGAAGTATAAATATTTATAAATCTTTACAAGCATAATTATTATTGCCAGTGCGCTATTCGCCTCTGCACTGGCCTAGAGGGCGGCTAAGGCCGCCTTTATACTTTTCAAACTTAACAAAAAGATCAAGTAACGTTTAGCATAGGTCACTTTGTCAGATGCAGCAAAACTTATCTTCTCCGAAATGCTTTGTTTTTTGCTTTTTCAATTTTTTATAAAAAGAAACATCTATTTGTAAGGTGCCCATTTATAAGAAAATAATTAAATTATTATGCGATATCTCTACTATAAAAACAAAACTAAAGAAAAGTATTTATACAAGCGTAGATATAAACTTATTCACGGTGATAAAATGGGAATAGATAAAATAAAAAATATAGAGAGTACAATAAGTGTAGAGGTCCCTATCAATAATATGAAACCGGAAGATATCGCTCGTGCAATTGAATCCCTTAAACAGCACGGTTTCATTGTTAAAGAAGAGCATGGCTCTTTGAAAATTAGTGAGGAAGGATTCAGACCCCATGAAAAGTATCTTGATTTGCAAAAGGATGAGTTAGTAGATTATAATTTACTAGATGATATAATCAATCTTAAAGCGATATGCAACGGTTTGGGCATACCAATGGCAACAACTCTAGAAGAATTAAAGCCGTATCTAACCAGATCTAAAGATGAACCAATAAATATAATAACTCCCGAAATAAGGGACGAAAGGATTAACAAAAAAGCACCTACGGAAGTAAAATGGATCTCACTTCAAATATTAGAAGATAGCAACAAAGAGCTCATTCTAGGCCTTCAATTTGCCCCCGAGAACGAGGATTTTACAGGTGGAATTTATGATCCGTGGTTCCCACTCCCTTTGGAGAGCGTTTTTAATGGGTTTAGAGACACTTTTAACGAACTAAAAAAGAAATACGGAAAGAGAGTTAGCGTAAAATTTACTGATGCGCCAGGAATGGAAATACTCGCAGAAGTATTTAAGGCTGGAGTTGATGTGATTAGCGCATTGAATTTAAGTGACCGAACAGGAGAAAAGCCACAATTGAAACACCTAGATTACCGCCGTAATCAAATAGTATTAGAAAAAAATCAATGGTTATTAACGGAAGGCAATAGTGTTGTTATATGGGCAGATATAGGAAATATTATAGATCTGCTGTATACTGAGCTCAAAAAAGGAGAAAGCGAAAGTGGAGGTTGGAGAAATAAAACAGTTGTATATATATCTAAAGAAATACTAAAGAAAGTTTTACAAAAAAACGCTGATGAACTAGAAGAAGTTCACCGCAAGTAATCTTATCTACAATGGAGAGACAATGCAAACGACTATGGTGGCAATGGCAACAACGGGCAGATAAATGGAGTCACTTTTGTAAGTAACTGGTGGAGCGGCTATACGCCGCCGTAAAGATTTATGTCGATAGTATTCTAAGTAAAGCAAAGCAAGATTTCTATATATGGTTTTGAAATGAACGGCATCTTAACACATCACATACTATATTACCTTAGCAACGAAAAGTACAGAAAAAACAGAGTAATAGAGAAGAGCAGGAGATTAGAAAGCGCTTGGTAAACAATGTCGAAGAAGAGCATAGATTCTCCTTTTTCTAAAGCTTTAAGAATAGACAAAAACGATTAAAGAAAAATTCGGAGAATAAACGAAAATTTGGAGGCAATAATTGAAACTGGAAGAAGTGGAACAATAGAGAATTACTTTTTATTTGTTTTATTTTGTTAACAGCCACTTCCAAAGAGGGATAAACTTGATCATTTTTCCACCTTCTTTTAATTCATCTTCATAATCCAAGGTGATGCAAATTAAATCTTTGCAATTTAGCAAAGCGCTTGCTTTTTCTAAAGCTTTTATTTCTCTCTTTTCAATCTCATCTCTGCCGCTTGCGTAGGTAACTTGGATAAGCTGCTTTATGGCTGTGCCTTCTTTTATTAAGAAATCTACCTCGCTATCAGTTGTCTTGAAATAAAAAATTTGAACCAAAGGGTTGTAGTTTGTTCTTCTTAAAAGCTCAAGAAAAACTAAGTTCTCGAGCCTTTTTCCTAAATCTTGAGAAAAAGAAAAAACGTTTGCAATTCCAAGGTCTGCAACATAAACCTTTTTTGGCCAGCTTGCCCTTTCGTAAGCTTTTCCTGAATATTTTTCAACAAAGAAAACATTAAGAGTTTCTTCAAGCTGAGAAGCATATTCATAGAGAGTGGAATCTGTAAACCTTGCTTTTTCCTTCAGCACTTTTTTTATTTTATTCAAGCTTATTTCGCAAGAAAAATTCTGAAAAATCTGCTCGAGTAAAAGCTTTCCAAACTGAAGATTCCTTATATTATGCCTTTCTACAAAATCCTTGTAGAATATTTCATCCAAATAGCTTCTCCAAAGAAAATCCTTTCTTTCTTCGTTTAAAACAACTTCAGGATAACCGCCAAGAAATAGGTATTCTTTTAAACTATTCTGGATCTTACCAATTCCTTCCGAGGTTCTTGCATCTGCTTCTATTCTCTTTGCTTTTAGAAATTCTCTAAAGCTAAAAGGAAGCAAAAGATATGTTATATTCTTCCCCATTAAAGCTGAAGAAAACTCTTTTTTAAGAATTTTTGAAGATGAGCCGGTTAAAAAAACTTCATAGTTTCTATTCATTAGCGATATTACCAGATTCTCCCAGCCTTTCATCTCTTGAACTTCATCGATAAAAATTCTTTTAACCTCTTTTCCAGTAGTTCTTACATAAATCTCTATTACTTTGAAAAATTCTTCTTGAGAAAGGTTTGAAAAAGCTAAGTCTTGAAAATTAACAAACATCTCATCCTTTGCTAACATTCTAAGAAGCCAGGTCTTTCCAGCCTTCCTTGGTCCAACTATACAAGTAGCTTTATTTTTCATACTTTCTATTTTTAGCTCTCTTTCTACTCCTTCGATCTTTCCGAGCTTGGCAAAGAACTCTGTTATTAGACCTTCATTCATAATTATATTGTAATGAAAGAAATATTTTAATTTTTTCTTTTATTGGAGTAGAATTCTTGGAAATTTCCTTCATTTTGTTCACTTGACTTAATTTACCGAACAAAATTAGCATATTATTCAAAGCTAGGCTTAACCTCTGCCATCAGCAGCATATTATATGTATTGTCGGTTATCAAATACCTTTTCAAAAAAAAGAAAATGAAAAAAGTTTAGATGCGTTGAAATTAAATTATATATTCATTCTATAAAAACAAAACTAAAAAAGTATTTATATAAGCTAAGAAAAATAAACAAAACTAAAGAAAAATATTTATATAGGCTAAGAAAATTGTTTAGCAGTGATAGAATGTATAAAGTTAATACTACGACACCAAAATGGGAAGCAAAAGGTAAAAATTTCTTTGTAAGATTAGCAGTTGCAAAAGATACTAATACCTCACCAGAGGTTCTTAAACAGTTAGCAGAAGATAAAAGTGGGTACGTAAGAGAGATGGTTGCAGAAAATCCTAATACCCCACCAGAAGTTCTTGCAAAGCTAGCAGAAGATAAAGATTGGCGGGTAAGAGAAGCGGTTGCAAGGAATCCTAATACCCCGCCAGAGCTTCTTAAACAGTTAGCAGAAGATAAAGATTGGGAGGTAAGATTAGCAGTTGCAGAAAACACTAATACCTCACCAGAGCTTCTTAAACAGTTAGCAAAAGATAAAGATTGGGAGGTAAGATTAGCAGTTGCAGAAAACACTAATACCCCGCCAGAGGTTCTTAAACAGTTAGCAGAAGATGAAGATTGGCGGGTAAGATTAGCACTTGCAAGGAATTCTAATACCCCGCCAGAGGTTCTTAAACAGTTAGCAGAAGATGAAGATGGGGAGGTAAGAGAAGCGGTTGCAAGGAATCCTAATACCTCACCAGAGGTTCTTAAACAGTTAGCAGAAGATGAAGATTGGTGGGTAAGAGAAGCAGTTGCAAAAAATCCTAATACCCCGCCAGAGCTTCTTAAACAGTTAGCAGAAGATAAAGATTGGCGGGTAAGAGAAGCGGTTGCAAGGAATCCTAATACCCCGCCAGAGCTTCTTAAACAG
>OGCG01001582.1_pt1 | contig 10972 bp, 9 predicted proteins | sample 1570061 | NCBI WGS metagenome assembly OGCG01 (sample SAMN06268698, study PRJEB24515) | hot springs metagenome | isolation source: Joseph's Coat, Yellowstone National Park, Washington, USA | place: USA:Joseph's Coat, Yellowstone National Park, Washington, USA
CAAGAAAGTTTGAAAGGTATAGTTCTTAAAATAGAAGGATCTTCATTACTTTTATTTAATATTTCTAACAATCCTGATGCATTAGAAAAATTATTGAAATAAATTGGAATTTCTTCTTTTAATGCAGGAATGGCTTCTCCTGCCTCTGCTATTATTTTTTGACCTTCAGGACCTGTCAAAAATTTTATGAATTTCCAATCAGCGTCTATGTTTTTCGATCTCGATGAAACTACAAATGCAAGTTGATTTACACTCATGTATCTACCATAAGGTCCCTTCGGAATAGGAGCAATACCCCATCTGAAAGGCAAATTCTTGTACCCAACTATACTTGAAGATAGACCAAGTACTGTACCAAAATTACCAGTCATGAATGGATCAGAAAGCCCTTGCATATATGATTCAGAAGGATTTACATTGTACTTATACCTTACATCATACATGAATTGTAATCCATTTAAAGTATTTGTGCTTGTAAGAGTAAATTTTGTTCTATCGCTATTTAAAATATGGCCTCCAGCTCCCCATATTATTTGATAAAGACCGCCCTCGCCATATGTAGGTATATACATTCCCCATTTATTTTCATTTTGATTAGTTAATTTCTTTGCCGCTTCCAGCCATGTCTGCCATGTCCAATCCCAATCTGGATATTTAATACCCGCCTTATCAAATAGGTCTTTGTTATAATACATAATTCCTCCTATTGTTATATCTCGTGGTACGCCATAAAAATTGCCGTTATATTCGCAAACAGAAGGTTCAAAATAGTATTTTGAAAGATCGAAATCTGTTTTTACAAGATTAGTTAGATCGTAAAATACGCCCTCTTTTGCAAAGTTATCAAAATATGCACCGTCCATTACAAAAACATCTGGAGCATTGTTTGCAGCAATTCTGTTCTGTAAAGTTTGAAAATATGCACCCCAAGATGTTGTTTGAAGTACGACAAACACATCATTTTGTGACTTGTTAAAAGTATCCACGAGCTTCTGATCTGTTTGTATTTGGAAAATATCTCCCCAATCCATAAAAGTAATGGTAGTTTTCCCATATGCAGCAATTGATAATCCAAAAAGGAAAATAGTGACAATGAAAAAAATTGAAAAATACTTCTTCAACACTTTATATCCCTCCAATCTATGAATTAGAATAGCAAATCATTTAAGTTCACCTTGAAGTGCTATTCCACTTATTATCCATTTCTGGGTTATTAAAAACAGAACTATAATCGGTAATATAGTTAAAGTTGAACCGGCCATTATGTAATTCCAGTATCCGAATGCTTGACCACTAAGAAAACTAAGCCCAGAGACTATAGTCATTTTTGAAGGTGTATTTAAGTAAATCAGTGGACCCAAAAAATAGTTCCATGTATTTATGAAGGTTAAAAGACCAATAGTCACAATAACAGGATAAGATAAAGGAATGAATATTTTATAAAATATTTGCCAGTAATTTGCTCCATCTATTTTTGCAGCATCAACATAATTTTTAGAAATGGTTTTAAAGAATTGTCTCGCAAAAAAGATCATATATGCAGACCCAAAAAAAGATGGGACCCATAATGGATAAAGTGTATTTACCCATCCAAAAAAATTGAATAAAATGTATTGTGGTATCATAATCGCTTCAAATGGAATCATCATGGTAGAAAGCAATATTATAAACAAGACATCTTTAAATTTAAAATTTAAAACGACAAATCCAAAAGCTACTATTAAGGAAGAAATTATTATTCCAACAGAGTTGACAACGGACAAAAAGATTGAATTCAAAAACCAATCTTTTATTGGAACCAAACTGAACAATTCAGTATAATTCTGCCATCGTGGAGATTTTGGGAAAAATTCAGGAGGAAAGATCATCGTCGAACTTAACGATTTAAGAGAAGTGGAAACCATCCATATGAAAGGTAGAATCATAGGAATAGAACCTAAAAGCAATACAATAAAAACAATTACGCTTAAACTTTTGTTCTTTCTCATTCTACTCTCCTTTTTATTGATAGAATACCAATTTCTTTTCTGCCTGTAATTCAAAAAAAGTGATCACAAATATTATCAATGCCAATACCCATGCTGCCGCAGAAGCTTCTCCTATATGAAAATACTGGAAACCCTGTTGGTATATGTACTGAACAAGTGTTATATTGTAGTAAGAAGTAACACCACTGTTTGTCATATAAGCAAGATCAAATACCTGGAATGACCATATAACAGAAGTAACTGTAACGAAAAAAATGCTTGGAGATATAAGTGGTAAAGTTATCTTAAAAAATGTTGAGATAACTCCAGAACCATCTAATTGAGCAGCCTCGTAAATACTCTTATCAATTGAACGTAGACCTGCTGCAAATAAAACAGCGTTGTATCCTATACTTCCCCATATACTTATCATCATTAAAGTTGGTATATATAAATTTGGATCCGTAAGCCATCCTGGTCCTTGAATATGAAACCAGTTCTTTAAAGTATTATCAACAACTCCATAAGAAGGTTGAAGTAGCCATACCCATACAGCTGCATTCGCAACTGCCGGTGTTACTGAAGGTAAAAAATAGATAAGCCTAAAAATTGAAGTACCATGAGTGTTTCTATCCATTAATACAGCAACTATCAATGACAAAAACACAGACAAAGGCACATATAAAGTGAAAAATGCAGTGTTTCTGAGGGCAGACCAGAAAAAGTTAGATTTTGTAATATCGATAAGGTTCTGCAATCCAGTAAATTTTAAAGGACCTATTAAATTCCAATTTGCAAAGATTAGTAAAAAAGAGAAAACCATTGGCCCTACAGTAAAAACTATTAAACCTATAAGCCAAGGAGATATAAATAAGTATCCAAGTAATCCTTCTTTAGTTCGCCTATTCATTTAAATCGCCGCCAAACAAATCTTTATATACTTTCTTAACGTGTGTATTTCTATATTCGTCCATATTTATAATCATGTTATTTAATCTTGATTCTTCAGCTGCCCATGCCATTAAGTGACTCTCAAGTGAATCTATAGCTGATGTAGAAATGCTGTTATAAGACGAATCGGAAAGCATTTTAACAAATTCATTAAGCATATTGAAATCTCCTCCACCATGTCCTTCGATGTCTTCTTGATTTTCAAGGTAAATTCTTTGCTTTGATTTTCCGAACAACAATAGATCTATTTCATTCTTACCAAAATGCCCTTGGATTTCTCCTTTTGTTCCGAATATTCTTATCCTTCTGTCCATTTCGTAAGTAAATGCTTGCATTGTGAAATTAACAGTTATATCATTAAAGAGCATAGAAACTATTTGATGGTCTACTACGTTATTATCAGAGGAATATACACACTTGCCATAAGGGCCTTCTTTTAATGCATTCAATCTTCCTTCAGGTGACAGATCTGAAGAAATAACATTTTGGGGCCATCCTGTTTTTGAGTTAAGGTAAAGTTTCAATGCTGAGTAAGGACAATCTTCCTCAACTTTACAGTCAAGACATCTATCAGCGGCTCCTTCTGGTTTGTTTTCCTTGCGAAAATATGATAAATTTCCGAATGATGAGATTCTGGAAGTTTTTTTCCCAATAATCCAATAAAGTATGTCCATATCATGACATGATTTTGTTAAAATCATTGGTGCCGTTTCATCTGATCTTCTCCAATTTCCTCTTACAAAACTGTGAGCCATATGCCAGTATCCGACATTTTCTTTATGCTCGATTCCCATTAAATCACCGATTATTTTCGATTGCACAAGAGAACGAATTGTTTTAAAAAAATTTGTATATCTTAGAACATGTGCTATCATTGCCCGCCTTTTGTATTTTTGAGAAATTAAGGCTATTTTTATAGCACCGTCAAGAGTTCTATCCATTGGCTTTTCAAGTAAGATATCATATCCAATTTTCATAAACTCGATGGAAGGTTCAACATGTAAATTGTCCATTGTTGCTATTATTGCGCCGTCTGCGATTTTACCAATTGATAGAAGCTCTTTCCAATCTTTAAAACGTCTATTATTAGGAATATCAAGTTTTTCTCCAAGAAAATTTCTTCTTTGATCATTTGGTTCTGCAACTGCAACAATTTTTATTTTGCCAGTTTCTATCGAATATGCTCCATAAACGTCTCTTCCTCTACTTCCTGCTCCTATCAAAACAGCCGACGGCCTCATCGTTTTTACCTCCACTCCGAGAAATAAAATTTACTTCTAAGATGCTTAGATTACCTTAAAATTTTTACTTACATTCACAGATAACAATTTGCTTTTAAAATCATCGGGAACTTGATCTGTTATTAAACCATCTATTTCAGAAACTTCCAAAGTTCTTGCAGGCTTTATAATTCCAAATTTCGTATGATCTGCTATAACATAAGTTTTAAAGCTATGATAATGCACTTCTTTGGCTATCTCGGCTTCTTCCACATTAGAAAAAGTTATTCCACCTTCTATCGAGATACCATTTACTCCAACAAAAAACTTATCTATGTTGAAATTTCTAATGGTTCTTAGGGCAATTTCACCGATACATTCGTAACTACCCTTTCTTGGAATACCCCCAGTAAGAATTAGTCTGAAATCTTTTATGCTTTCGATGATGAGAGTTGATATATTTACAGAGTTAGTAAGTATGGTTAAATCTCGAAGTGAAGAGTCGATTATCTCAAGTGCGAGCATGTAAGAAGTTGTACCACCACTTAAAGCTATAAAATCATTATTTTCAATGAGTTTTAACGCTTTTTTGGCTATTTTTTGCTTTTCTTCTTTCATAAAGTTGTAATTAACTATAAAGCTGCCTTCAGTATATGGCGTATTCACAATAGCTCCACTGTGAGTTCTTCTAATAAGTTGTTTATTAGCAAGATATTCAAGATCTCTTCTTATAGTGCTACCAGAGGCATTGAATTTTTCTATTAGTTCATCTGTCGTGGCACTTGTCTTACTTTTTAAATACTCGAATATCTTCATTCTTCTTTCTTCAGATAACATTTAATTCTCCTTAAATGATCTCTATGTTTTCAACACCATTGAAATATGGAACATTAAAGAATGGAACTGCTTTCTCTGAAGAATGTTTTATCAAATTCAAATTGTAAATACCCGTATTTTTTAAATGTAAATCCATTAGTTCTGGATCTTCAACACTTGATACAACTTTTTTCCATATAGCTCTTCCTGCTAAAAATCCAGATGCACCGAGCCGACAATTCAAATCTAAAACTTCTGCAAATTTTTCGGCATCCATACCTTCACTTAAGACAACCCAAGGTTTTCCTTTTGTTGCTTTGTAAATATCTTCACGATTAAAATGAATTTCTGAATTAGTTATTATTGGTTCTACCTTAAATAAATCTACTTTATATTTTTCTTCGCTAAATAACTGTAAAGCTTTCAAGATGACATCTGATCTATCTCCAGTTGTGTTATAGGTTAGGATTTCAAGTATATACAAAATGTCTTTTTGTGCACATTCTATTCCTAATTTCTCAATCAATTCCATCTGACGCAATTTTGTATCTTCAGAGGAATTTTCAGACCAATATATAAGTAATTTAACTGCATCTAATCCCATGTTCTTTGCCAAATCTGCGATTCCTCCACGATACAACAAACTTAATCTATCACTTGGATGAGATGGATTGGTTACATAGCCACTTTTTTCGGCAGACAAAATTATCCCAGCATTCTTTGAAACATATCTTAGATTTTGGGGAAAACCATATTCTCCGTCTACAAGAACGGCTGTTACCTTATCTGATAAATTTTTTAATATAGCCCTTTTTATCATCACAAGATCTTCTGAATTAACATTCCCTTTTACATCTTTGACCATCTTTTCAACAGAATTCCTCTGATCGAGCGCTAACATTTGAAATATTCCTAACTCATTAGAAATCTTTACAAAACCCCTATATTTCCCAGATGTTATTTTCATCTTAAGCCAACAACTCCTTTGCATTTCTATGCAAACCTTCATAGAAAATCAATTGTTTATCTGGATCTAAAATACTTTTTGAAGCCATTATAAGGGCTCCAACATATGGCAAAAATTCAGGTTTGACGACTTTGACTCTTGGAATACTTTGTATTGCAGATATAAATTCATCCTTGAAATATCCACAATTAAAAAGTCCTCCAGAATAAGCAACAGGGACAGGATCAAAATCTAGCTTATTTACAAGAGTTTTAACGCTCCTTGTCAACTCTTGAATTGAGATAGATAATACTTCTATAGCCTCATCAACACCGTCTTCAGCCGCTTTACAAGCAATCTTAGAAAAACTGGCAATGTAAGTTCTAACGTTCGCACCCTTACATCTTATTAAAATTTCTCTTAAATCTGATACATTTGCAAAATCTTTAACCATATTCAAAAGGATACTTCCTTTTCTTCGCCCATCGTATTCTTCAAAAGCTCTTTGAAGTATCATACGGCCAATAAAATATCCGCTTCCAAGATCTCCAACATATTCTCCCCAACCATCCACTCTAAATACTCTGCCCTTTTTATCTTTTGCCATTGCCATTGCTCCTGTGCCGGCAAGCAATATCATTCCAGCAGATTCCGGAAGAGCACCTTCGAGTGCAACTCTAACATCGTTAACTACCATACTTCTTGGCAATATATCCTTTACCATTGTCTCAATTTTTCTCTCAGTTCCAGGAACATCTCCGAAGGTAGACATTCCAAAACATGAAAAGTCAATATCATCAATACTTATTGCGGCTTGAGACAAAGATTCGCTTAAGGCTTTCTTAAGTTTATTTTCTACTTCTTCAGGAGGAACATTCAAAATATCAACTGAATCTGTTTTTGATAAACCTAATATCTCACCTAATTCATTCGCTATTGCAACGATCGTTTTTGTTCCTCCGCCATCTACTCCAAGTAAGAATTTCATTCAGAGTTTCACGACCTTTGTAAGATTTTTGGGCTCATCTGGTAATAATCCTTTTTTCAAAGATTTTCTTACTCCTATGATCTGTAAAGGTATTACTCTGAGAAACCAATCACTGAAATCTCCAACAGGAACAATTAAATTACCATCTACGTCAAAACCTGTTTTTGATATTCCAATTACGCTACCACCAAGTTGTTTTATTTCCTTTGCCATTTTTTCTTCCTCGGATTTCATGAACTCATTTGACAAAACAACTGCTAACGTTTTATCACTCACTTTAGACTTCGGCCCATGACGATACTCTAACGTTTGATAAGTTTCGGCAGGAGTAAGAGATGTTTCTGATACTTTTATAACCCCTTCCATAGCCGCTGCAAAGTATTCATCGTAACCAAGAAAAACAAAATGATCGTAATTTTCTGGCTTAACTTTCTCAAATAAATTTTTAGCATTGTCCAAAAGTTTTTTAGAAGCATCAGGAACAAATTGCATGTAATTTTTGAGATTATTCTGATCGAAGATATTCTGTATGATCAAAGTTCCCAAAAATGCCATAGAAGTGAATGATTGTGTCATAACCACTGATTCCTCATTTACAAAATCAAGATTTGCAGAAACATCCGCAATATTGACTAATTCACTATTTGAATTGCAGGTAATAGCACAGGTTTTAACGTTAAACTTTTCCTTAGCCTTTTTTAAGGCTAAAACTGTTTCTGAAGATTCTCCAGATCTTGATATGCCAATCAACACCGCATTTTTTGGAAAATTTCTAAGCCCAAATGCAACCTCAGAACCGCTGAAATATTTAGAAATAATCTTCCCTTTTGATAATCTGTTGAAATGAAAAGATAATCCCATTGAAAGATAATAAGAAGAACCACATCCAACGAAGTCTACTTCAGATACAGTCTTTTCAATATCTTTCAAAAATGAAAGCATACCATCCGAAATGTTACCATATTCTTTTACAACTCTTTCAAATTTTTCTGGTTGATCATTGATTTCTCTTTCAGTTTTGGTTAACAAAGCCATCACTCCTTATGTGAAATTCAAAATCTTAATTAAATTAAATCATTTATAATCAGTTTTAATCAATATATATGATTATATATAATTATACATAAAATGCAAGTCTCAAAATAGGCCTTTTATACCTTTAAAAACGTCTATTTTACCGTTTAGAAGTGATTAAACACAAAAATCAAAGATTATCTAATATTATCTTTAATTTTATGCTAATAATACTTAGAAATGATGAATTTTTAATATTTTGAAGTTTCTGAAAGCTGAAAGTGATCTTCTAAAAAACTTTTATCTAATTTAACACAAGACTTCTTGTGATAAATTGAATTCAAAAAGTACAAAAATCTTATCGACCAAAAACTCTTTTTTAGCTCGACTATATTTTTTTACCTCAATAACAAAACTACCACTTTTTAGGATTAGACTCACAAAATCAGTGTCAGCAAAGTTATTCAAGTATTCAAAATAGTGGACCTATTTCTGTGGGCGATATGGATCACTTTTCCCTTACCAAATATGACTTTTGATCACAATATTGCATAAGTCCAAAAAAGTGATATAATAAACTGTGTAACCTTGGTTTACTATGTAAACAAATATTATTGAGTAAATTGAATAACATAGTATGATAGAGTAAATTTTGTTTATTTGGTAATATATGTTTACATTGTAAACATTGAAAGATAATAAAAAAATTGAAATAGGAGGTTTTAAATGAATAGAATTATCGCAGTAGCAAATCAAAAGGGGGGCGTTGGTAAAACTACAAGTACATTAAACATAGGAGCCGGTCTTAGCCTACTAAAGAGAAAAGTGTTACTAGTAGATCTGGATCCTCAAGCTAATTTGACCTACAGTGTAGGAATAAGGGCTCATGAATTAAAGCAAACAATATATGATCTATTAAAAGGTAAAGTAAAAGTTGAGGATATAATCATTAAACATAAAAATTATGATATTATTCCTTCAAATATAAACTTAAGTGGAATAGAAATAGAGCTAAGTACTACGAGTGGAAGAGAATTCGTGCTCAAGAAATATCTATCTTCTGTGATTGAAAAATATAATTACATACTTATAGATTGTCCACCAAGTTTAGGACTAATAACTCTTAATGGATTAACAACATCAAAAGAAGTATTTATACCTCTTCAAACTGAATTTTTATCTCTTCAAGGATTAAGTGAACTTATTCAAACTATCGAAATAGTTAAACATAGATTGAATCATGAATTAATAATTACAGGAATTATAGGAACGTTATTTGATAGCCGTAAAAAGTTGAATAAGGAGGTTGTAGAGAAAATACAAGAATACTTTGATGGTAAACTATTTAAAACTCTTATAAGAGATAATGTAGCGCTTGCAGAAGCACCTTCATTTGGAAGAGATATATTCGAGTATAAGCAAAATAGTCATGGTGCAAAGGATTACATTAATCTTTGTAAAGAAATTATAAGTCAGGAGGAACATTTATGAATGAAGAAAGAAAGAAACTAGGTAGTGATCCATTAGGTTGGATAAAACCTACTTACGAAGAACAAAATTTTCAAAACACTAATAAAGAAAGCATAAAAACAAATCAACAAGGATTGTCAAATGATTGGACAAGGGCTACATTTATAATAAGAAAAGATATTCTCGAAAAATTGAAAGATTTTGCCTATACAGACCGACGGACGATAAAAGACATAATAAATGAGGCTTTGAAAAATTATCTAAATGGGAAAGAAGTTATAAAAAGAAAAAAGACAGAAAACAATGAATTTTAAACTAAAAGTATAGTGTACTTGAAGGGAAAAAATAGTGTACTTGAAGGGAAAAAATAGTGTACTTGAAGGGAAAAAATAGTGTACTTGAAGGGAAGTAAAATTTTCGGAACCCATTAAGAAATAATGAAAGTTAGCGACCATAAACGATCTTAAACATAATAAACAAATACACACACAATGTGTAATCCACTAAAAAGGAGAACAAAAAAGAATGAAAAACGAGGAAAAGAAAAATGAAAACAATGAAATAGTAGATAACGTCCTAAAGTTAGAAGTCAACCTAATGAACTATCCATTTTTTTTAATCGATAATAAGAAAAATAAAATAAACAAGATAGAATTAAAAACAACTGTTAATAGAATAGGTACAAAAACAGAAATCTATTGGCATGTTTATTCAAATAGTGAATATGGATTACCTAGCCAATTCGACAAGGAAGTATACATGGTAATACAAGAGATTCTGGAATCTATTCCTAAACCTGTTACCAATCCGATCCCAATAGGAAGTATTTATTCTTTAATCAAAAAACTGGGCATATCCAATACTACAAATAACTATAAAAATGTTAAAAAAGCTCTCGAAAGGATCAGTGTAACGAGAATAAAATCGGTAGGAGCATTCTACTCAAAAGATAAAAAAGTTTGGATAGAGGATCTTTTCGGAATCTTTGACAGAATAGTTTGGAAAGGAGAAATAAAAGTAGATGGATCTATAGCAGAACAAAATTACATATATTTGGGCTCAAAATTTCTTGAGAATATAAATTCTAATTACGTAAAGCCCATAGATAGAGCATATTATAAAAAAGAATTGAGATTTCCAATATCAAAGCGACTATATGAATTATTAGGAGTTAAATTTTATGCAATATTTCAAAACAAAAACGCCCCTAATTATATTAGATTTTCGTATGACAATCTTTGCGATATTATACCTATGACAAACTATATATATGTCTCAAAAATAAAGCAGAAACTAGAACCATCTTTAAAAAATTTGCAAAATACAGGATTCCTTAGCAACTACAAAATCGAGAAGGAAAATGATAGGATATTTGTCTATTTTTATCCTGGCCCCAGAGCTATAGATGAATTCAAAAAGTTTAATTCAAAACTTCCAAATGAAAACAAATATGAAATAGTAGATGATGCTACCTATGATCTTCCCGCTCGTAATAATCCCAATCAAAATGTACTTCTCTCATCAAATGAAACTAATCCTTCACAAGAAGACAAGGATGCTTCTGAGCTTGTCTCCTACTTCTATCAGAAACTAACCGGTA
>OGCG01001583.1_pt1 | contig 10971 bp, 9 predicted proteins | sample 1570061 | NCBI WGS metagenome assembly OGCG01 (sample SAMN06268698, study PRJEB24515) | hot springs metagenome | isolation source: Joseph's Coat, Yellowstone National Park, Washington, USA | place: USA:Joseph's Coat, Yellowstone National Park, Washington, USA
AAAAGTCTCTGCGATGCTAAGCCATAACGGAGAGATTCATGTATTAAACCTGTTAAATTCGAGCACCAGGCAAGGACTAATTCAAAAATAAACTCGAAAAAGCCTTGGAGCCTGATGATTCAGGAAATAGACTCGTTAAATTCCAGCACTGAGCAAGGACCATTCCGGAACCCTCTCAAAAAGGTATTCCATGCCATAACGGGTGATGATCTAAAATAAAACCCGTTCAATTCCAGCATCGGATAGGGATTAAACTAAAACTCTCTCGAAAAAGTCTTTACAATTCAGGAGATACCCGCGCTAATTTCGAGCACAGGGCAGAGCCAGTCTAAAATCTCTCTTGAAACATTCTCTGCGATGCTGAGCCATAACGGGGAAGATCTAAAATAAAACCCGTTAAATTCAAACACTGGCTAAAACTCTCTCGAAAAAAGTCTTTGCCTAATGCCTGGTGATTTAGAAATTAACCTGTTAAATCAGCACTGACCTAAAACCCCTCTCTCGAAAGAGTTTCTGCGATGCTAAGCCATAACGGAGAGAACTAAAATAAAACCTGTTAATTTCGAGCACGGGGTAGAGATTAAACTAAAACTCTCCCTAAAAGATTCTTTATGATTCGGGGAAATAGCCCCGTTAATTCAGGAGATACCCGCGCCAATTTCGAACACTAGGCAGAGGACCAGTCTAAAACCTCTCTCGAAAAAGTCTCTGTGATGTTGCGCCATAACAGGTAGATTAAGAAATTAAACCTGTTAAATTCCAGCACTAACCCAAAACCCTCTCGAAAAAGTCTCTGCGATGCTAAGCCATAACGGGGGATCTAAAATAAAACCCGTTAAATTCCAGCATTGGCTCAAAACCCTCTCGTCTTTGCAATGCTAAGCCATAAACAGGAGAGATTCCAGAAATAAACCCCGTTAAATTCCAGCACTGTCCCAAAACCCTCTCGCAAACAGCTATCATCCCGTTAATCACAAACAATTGAAAAGAAAAGTATGTAATAAAATCAAAGTCCAAATGAATCCAACGGATATCATTGTTCAAGTTCTTATTAACGGGAAATATCTCGACCGTTATACCTTAATCGTTTTCAGTCTCACCTGCAAACGGTTTCATGACTTCATCAAAACGGACACAAAGATCAAACAGATTGTCGAGGACGCTTATAAAAATATCCTTTCCAAACCGAGACTTTCCACAAAAGAAGCAGAACGGCTGATCAAAGAACAAAATCCCGAACAATGGGAAGAAATACTTGAAGATATGGGCGAGGACGACGAGGACGAAGACGAAGGCGAAGATGATGAGAAAGCCAGTGACGACGACGAAGTCGAAGACGACGACGAGAACGAGGACGAGGACGAGGAAGAAGAAAACGCGGAAGAAGGCATAATCCGTACTTCCCCTGAAATGTATGTGATTCAGACTTTAGACCTCAAGGATACAACGGAGATTCAAAAGATAACTTTTCAGAGAAACAAGTATGGAACTTATAACTGCTTTGTTTTTAAATCCCGTCGTATAGACACAGCAATAAACTTCTTTGCGAAATTAGCTCCCGTTGTTGTCGTGATCAAAAAAACGGATTACGACTTACTATTCAAACCTCAAAAAAAATCTCCCGATGTCTTTTTCTTCACCGAAAAGTACACGAAAGAGTCTCACAAAACTCTTCTCTCCCGTTACTACGTCAAACCGTTAATCATTGTCTTCTCGTATCACTCAAACTTTTATGAGAAAAACAACTTTATGTTCTCGTTTGACAAGGATCAAGACGTGATGATAAACTACGATAACGTAAAGGTATGGATGAACATACATTTAACGGATGAAAAACCTGAAATTAAATACATAGAAAGTTTTGATGCGATGATAGATAAGATCAATGAATCCATCGAAAACTTTCGCATTAAGATCGTGACCGATAAAAAGATAGATTCGATAAAGAAAAGCATTAAAATCGGAAAATACGCAAAGATCGAAGAAAAGAAACGGGACCAACTCGAGTTCCTGAAGATCTTAACCTTCAGAGATAAACAGACTATGAATAAATTCTATGACTATAAGCCCGTTAAAGACACCGCTCTGTTTCTGTTTATCGACAAACAGGAGCTTGTGGACACAAAATATAAGATTGTTTATGTGTTGAAATGAAAGAACGAAAACTCCTCTCCAACAGACCTGTTAAAATAACAGATCTGTTAAAAATGAAAAAAATCTCTCCGGTTTAATTCGAATCCCCAAACATGGATTTCAACGGGATCATTGAAAACCTCTGGCTAGAGATCTTCCGTTACTTTGATCTCAACACATTCTGTGCCATGAAACTTACGTGCAAGTCCTTTTATGCCATCGTCCAGGAAGCACGAAAGTACTTCTTCGATGAAAAATATATCAACCGTTGTAAAAAGATTCGTCACCATATCGAAACTGCTTGGAGATTAAAACAGGACCTCGAGATTCATGATGAAACGGGTATCATCAAAATCACCTACCAGAAATCCACCGAGACTCGTTGTGTCTTCAATGTCCAGAGAATAGAACTGATCTTTGACGTTCTTTACCTTCTCTCTTTCTCGGAGCTTCATCCTGTTGTTGTCCTGCTTCACGGGTATCAATACAAAAATATATTTGAACGATATCGCAAAGACTATGCCCCAGACTGCAAGTACTGTGAGAACAAAAAGAACCCTTTTGAAAACAATGAAACTTCTTCTCCCCCCGACATTCTACTTCATACCAACAGCAACAGCAATCCAGACATCACCCGTTACGTGATACCTCCTAAAATCATTGGGATCATCGATTCGAAAATTAAAGAAATCATCGATAAAACTACCAAAAACACTGCTATCACCCCTAAATTCCTGATTCAGCTTCATAACACGATAAACTTCACACTGAATATATTCATGGCGCATTCCGTTACTTTTGGCCTCTTCCGAAAAACTTTTCGTGAATTCATCGGGTTTATGCTGAAACGGACCAAAAAATATCACGTGTGTCTCATGCTTCATGAAGACGAAATCACAGGAGACCAAGCAAAAAGTCTTACCGATTCCCTCGTCAACTATTTACAACGGGATAACACTCCGTTTATCTTGAATTTAGAAAAGAAAGACTCCTTCCGTTTCATAGATCTTCTGGAATTCGAGAACCCCAAAACGGAATACAAAGAGAAGATGCTTTTCGTTGTCCCCAATAAACAGTATGATACCAGTTCCTTCGAGAAACTCAAGGAAGACATCACGAAAGATATTAAAATCTCTCTGAATGAATTCTGTGTAATTTATATCCTATCAAAGAAAGACGATGACACCCCAATTCCTCATGAACGATAAAGTCTTCCCGTTACATGTTCTTTTCGATACACCATGGCGCGATATTCCAAAAGATGGATGGCTTTTATGCACAAAATATGACCAAACGTTACACTACCATCGAAACTCCGTTTATCACGGAACGGTTCTTATTGGGAAAAAGATCTTTCATGCATGGGAGAAAAAGGATTTGGAATTAAACCCAAAGATCGTTTTGGATCGCTTCTGCCAATTCCTTGTTGTTCGCGATGACCTGTTACCAGGGGGCACGAAGCAACGGGCACACAACTTCTTTCATACCATTCCCAATCATGAAGTTGTGTATGCTGGCCCATGGAACGGGTTTGCACAGGTAGCCTTAAGCATCTCCTCCAAAGTCCACAAGAAAAGAGCCGTTTTCTTCGCAACTCGTGATGACTACAAAACGAACATCCGTGCACAAATGTATGGCTGCAAGATTCATGTTATTCCTCATGCAACCCTCAAAGAACTCCAAGAACATGCCACAAAATATTCTGCGGACCACAACGCCTATCTCATGAATTTTGGTTTTGATTCCGTTGAATTTCGAAGGGAGTTATTGACCAGTTTGAGACAAGCTATGAACGGAACTATCCTCCACGAAGACTTTAAGAAAACCATCTGGTTAGCTGCTGGATCGGGAACACTACTTAAAGTTTTATATGACCTGTTTCCTCGGGCCAAGTTCGGAGTGGTTCAAGTTGGAAAGAGAATAAAAACCGTGGACTCTTCTCGCACAAGGCTTTTTATTGCCCCTGAGAGATTCTATCAGGAAGCAGAAATCAAGCCTCCTTATCCCAGCGTGGCCACTTATGACGCGAAAGTATGGCGCTTTGCATACCGATACGGGACAACGGGGGATGTTATCTGGAATGTAGCAGGTGATTTCGGGTGTGATTCCAGGTAACTCACAAAAAGATACATATGGTGAATGCCATATGTATTTTTGTTTTTTTTGTTTTTTTTGCTTTTTTTGTTTTTGCTTTTTTTTTGCTTTTGCTTTTTTTTACTTTTTTTTACTTTTTCCTTCCTAGAACCTCGGCTTAAATGTTCTCCTCTTATACCTGTTTTTGTAAATCGAGTTGATGACTTCTGCGCGACGGGAACCAATCTTCTCAAACTCCGTTTCAGAAATAAATTTCGGGGTCAATCTCGTTCCGTCACTGAGAATAACTTTATTCAGATAAGCGATCGCATAACGGTGTTCCAAGGGTGAAAACTTTAGCGCCACAAAGTTTTTTCCCGTTTTAATTCCTGGCCATAACTCGCCCTCCTCGGAATACTTCATCTTCTCAATCTTTTTCAAGATCTCTTCCTGATGCTTAATTTCGAAGAATATTTTGATGCACCGTTTCTCGGAGAAGAGCTCATTTTCAGCTCTTTCTTTAGCTTCCTCGTACATATCACAGATTCTTTTAAAGTCCTCCTCGGACATAACGGAGAGAACCTCTTCTCTTATGTCACAATACCTGTTGTAATCCTCCTCTTCTCGGGGATTCCTGGGTTCTGAAGTGCCTTCATCAAACTCATCGTAGATGTCCTGTTTCTCTTTCAGCAGATAAAAAACGGATTCCTGATCCTCCGTTAATTTCTTTATCTCTTCTTCCAGCTTAATCTCTTGGCATATTTTCTCAAATCTCTCCTGATATTCCTTATTGTATTGTTCATCCAATTTCCCGTTTATTTTTCCATAGCTGACCTTAAAGTCCTTAAAGTCTTCCCATAACTCTTCCATTTCCAACGGAGTATTAAACAACTCCGTTAACTTTCGTTTCCTCTCGGAGAGGGCTTGAAGTTTGTGCTCTATATGGAGGGGGTTTTCCTGAAGACCTTTATTTGCTTGAAGGCCTTTATTTGCCTGCCTGCCTTCTTGCATCTCATCCGAGTCATCTTCACTATCATCCTCCCAAAAAGTTTTTCCTTTCTCCAAGAGCTTCAGTTTCTGTTCTTCCGATTCCATTAAATTAAAGACTGTATCCTTGAAAATATCATCGAGGTTGCAGTAGTAACACTTTTCGACCAGCAATCCCGAAAGGATCGGATTTGGAGACCAAACATAACAGAACAATACCTTTCCTCCCGTTGCTTTTCCGTCCTTATCACGCGATAAAGCGGTACCAACGGAGATGTCATAACCGTAATTGGATTCATTCGGGAACACTCCAAAAACATCCCCTGCCTTCGCGATCATCTTACGGAGAGCTTTTTGGATCAGATCATCCAACTTCTGATGAATGAACTTTCTCTTCTCCTCGAGTCTCTTGCGCATCACTTCCTCTCTGGGATCATACTCGATATCCTTGCGCATCTCCTCGTTTGTCACGAGGATGTAAAGCAACCTGATGCTCTCATCAGGTTCAACGCGAAAGTAGTCACGCGACATCACAAAAAGGATTTTGGGAAAATAAAACAGATCTAAAAAATTCACTTTTAAAATGTCCTTAAACTTTCTTGATATTGTAGACGATGTGCTAAGCCTTATCGTCAATCAGAATGTTTATTGTTACACCCGTTTCTCATTGGTCTGTAAGAAGTTAGCCTCGTTACGGGATAAGAAGAAAAGAGAGGAATGGAAAAAGCTTATTATCATCAAGGATCTAAACTACGTCCATGAAGTCTACAAAGTTCTTCCCAACAAAAACAAGGATGGCCTCTACATGAAATACTTCCCGTCTTCTGAACAGGAGTTCATCCGTTGCTCTTACGATAACGGGAGACTTCACGGAGATTACATGGTCTATCACAATAACGGGACACTAAAGAAGCTTTTTCATTTCAATCAGGGCAAGTTACATGGAACAAGCTTATTCTGGGACAACTCCGGAAATCTAGAGAAAGAAATAAGCTTTCGAAAAGATTTTAAGCATGGTCCCTGTTATCTCTGGTCCGCCGGTGAATTAGTCGAGAAGAGTTTTTTCTATCGGGGCAAGAAGCATGGTTGGTTCATACACAAGAAACAGGCCCTCTTCTCCCGAACTCACTACTATCTCGGCAAGATTCATGGTCTATACGAGGTCTACCATGTATCAGGAAGATATCAAATGGGATACTACCTGTTCAACAAGAAACATGGCCTGCACCTATTCCTGGACTTTAACACGAAAACCTTTGAAATAAAAACGTATAATCTCGGGAGACTGCATGGATTCTATCAGAAGACAGCGGGAGATATCACCGTTACGGGCCAGTACTTTCACAACCAGAGACATGGAACATGGATCACGAAATTTCAAGAGACCTCGATACTGGATACACGCACCTACGAGTATGGGAGAATAGCACACACCTGTCGCATCGAGAAAAAATTTATAGACTCTGAGCTCCGTTTTTTGGAGTGGTATAACAACGGGAAGATGAAAAAGCAAGGAAAATATATGATCAAGAACGGGTTTTTTTTCCCTGATGGTCAGTTCTCCGTTTTCTATCCCAACGGAAACCTGAAAAAGTTCTGTGAATACAGAGACGGGCTCCTTCATGGCATCTATTACGAATTCTTCTATGATGGATCCCTGAAACTCTACCAGGAATTTAGAAACGGAAAACCACAAGGCCGATACTTTAGAACATTTCCGCTTTCTCGGGGATTCTATGATAACGGAAAATATCTCATCTATGTTTGGGACTTTGAGGGAGAAAAAATCATCCATATGGAAACACACTCCCGTTTTATCGAGTTTGATCGCACAACAGGGAGCATACTGAGGATCTGTTTCAAAAACGGGAAATGTTTCGAATACTATTCTGGTGGTTCCTTGAAATCAATGTACACGATGCGTGGTGGCAAAATCTACGGAAAATATCAGGAGTGGAACATCACGGGAAGCATGAAACTAGAGTGTTTTTTCCACCGAGACAAGATTCTTCCAACGATAAAGTTTTGGAATATATCAGGAGAGTTGGAAATAGATATGGATATCGGCCTTCATTAAACGACAGAGATCCTTGCGAATTTTCTTAGATTCTCTTAGATTCTCTTAGATTCTTTCCTGTCTTTCTTTAAAATTGATCCGTTTTTCTCGCCAAAGGAAATGAAAATCTTCCTTCACTCCGTTTCATGATCTCCGTGAGAGGCAGAGAACTCTCCTCGAAACATTTTAATCTACACTTATTCACGGAACATCAGGTGATTCAGGAAAACGTAGACCACCACAACATTTACTTGAAATTAAAGGGTTTACTCCACGAAATCGTGGTGTTCTTTGAATTAAACCCCAATTGGTTTTTAGATTTCATCAGAATCGACAGAATCACCGTGGATAACAAGTCTTTCGCTTTTCTGGTCATTGAAGGCCGAAGAGATGCGAACAAGATCAAGATCAAAGACATGGGCGACGAATCCTTTAACTTTGAGCTGATGTTCGTGAAACCCTATCGCGATATCATCTTAGGCTTCAACATTCAAAACGGGCACTACATCGCAAGAGACATGATAAACGCCGGGAGAAAATATTTTATCTTCGACAACTCCCTGAATATCGGAGAACTAAAGATAAACCTGTTGGTACAGATTTGTTAAGCTAACAAATCTGTATATATAAAAAGATGGGTATACCAAAGTTTTATGGAAGCTGGTTAAAGAAACGGGCGAGTTCATTCCCGGGGGTCTTAGTCAACAAGATACCCGTTCATGTATCCTCCCTGCTTATCGACATGAACAGTGTTATTCATCAGGCCGCACAAATCTGTTACTCTTATGGCGACTACGAGAATGAGCAACGGAAGAGATATGTTGAAACAGCACCCGATAAAGTGCTCGAAACACAGATGTTTCACACGCTGGGCAATAAACTGCTCCAGATTATATTTCAGGTTCAGCCCCGTATCAATATCGTTTTGGCCGTTGACGGAGTAGCACCTGAAGCGAAAATGGTCCAACAGAGACAACGAAGATTCCGTTATAGCTCCGAGGGTAAATTTAGTCCTAATTGGATCACCCCCGGAACGGATTTCATGAAGAGATTAGATGACTACTTGAGAAAATGGATTGCAAGGAACGAGTATTCGCTTCCTCCTCGTGTTTTTTATTCCTCTCACATGGTTCCTGGGGAAGGAGAGCACAAAATCATGGATCTTATTCGCGAAGGCAAGATAAAGGGCGATGGGGCCCATGTCCTCTACGGTCTCGATGCGGACCTTATTATGCTCTCCCTGTTATCCAATCTCCCCGAAATATACCTGATGCGCGAAGACATTAACGATATCATTCACATCGATAACATGAAGGTCATGATTAAAAAGCTCCTACAAACCCCATCCTCCGTAACGGACTTTGTTCTTTTTGTCTTCTTAGTGGGCAATGACTTTGTACCCATCACTCCCGCACTCTCCGATATGACCGTGAGCATCGACACCATGATCAAGACTTATCAGAAACTCAAAAAGCCGCTCACCAAAGCTCAAGATATTATCCTTGAAAACCTCTACGAGTTTCTTCAGCTTTTATCCGTGGAGGAACCAAAGCTCTTACAACGGGAAGCAAGAAAGAAGTTTGAATATCCCTCGCGAATGCTCGAGGTGGCCATCATCGATGATCACAGGACACTGGATTTCAACCTGTTTCGTGATGCATGGTACACGGTAGCACTCTACGATATCGGATATGAACCCCAGAAGCTAAGCCAACAGGAGATCATCCACGAAGTCACCAACATGTGCCGAGAATATATCAAAGGAATGCAATGGACCTTATACTACTACACGCGAGGCACTTTCCATGTCGATCCCTACTGGTTTTACCCTTACTATCATGCTCCGTTGATCATCGACCTAGGATATTCTGGGATTTATGACATACCTAACATGAATCACAACACCTCCCCCGAGACTTTCATTAACACCTCCGTTCAACTGCTAACGGTATTACCCAGCTCGAAATTCATCCCCAAAAACCTAAAAAAATACTTTGAAAAGCCAAAAAAGTTTTTTATTGAACGGGATGCCAAAAATAACGCATGGGAAGGAATCGCGATCATCCCGTTTCCAAACATAAAACAGTTTCATATCTCCCCCGAAGACCTGATGAAACCTGATAGCCTCGTGGAGATCATCAGGAATCCAAAGAAACAGGAAGAAGTAGACCACATTAAAAGATTCAAGAACTTTATTGCCATGAAAAGAAAAGATCTCCGATGTAAGAGAAATAAATGAAAATTTTATATGTTTAACGGGGAGAAGGTAAACATACAAGCAAGATAGGCGAGACAGGCAAGACAAGCAAGACAGACATGGACGAGACTCCATACATCTCCCTGATTCGCTCCATCCTGCAAACGGGTGAACAAAGAAAAGACAGAACCAACATCGGAACACTCTCGAAATTTGGGCACATGATGGAGTTTGATTTGAGAGACCATCGCATTCCCGTTATTACAACGAGGAAAATATTTTGGAGAGGGGTTGTCGAGGAACTCCTTTGGTTCATCCGAGGAGATACCGATGCCCATCATCTAAATGCCAAGGGAGTAAAAATATGGGACTATAACAGTGCTCCGTTTAACGGAGATTGTGGCCCGATTTACGGATTTCAGTGGCGACATTTCGGAGCGGAATACATCGACTGTCACACCGATTACACAGGAAAAGGAATCGATCAACTCAAAAACTGTATAGAACTCATCAAGAAAGATCCATACAGTCGCAGAATCCTCGTGACATCCTGGAATCCCGTGGATATACCCAAGATGTGTCTGCCTCCTTGTCACACCATATTTCAATTTCACGTCTCCAACGATAACGAACTCTCCTGTGCTTTATTTCAGAGGTCCTGTGATGTCGCCCTGGGTGTCCCATTTAATATCGCGAGTTACTCCCTGTTAACACACATGATAGCGCAAGTAACCAACCTAAAAACGGGTAAATTCATCTATTTCATGGGCGATGTCCATATATACCTGAACCATATCGAGGGATTAAAAGAACAAATAAAAAGAACTCCAAGACCGTTTCCAAAAGTCTTTCTCAATCCTTCCATAAAATCCATCGATGAATTTCAAGAGAAAGACATTACATTAACGGGTTACTTTCCTCACGATAAGATCGATTTCCCCCTAAATTAAAACTGAAATTTAAAAAAACCATTTAAACTCCTGTTAGACCTTATCGTGAAATGAGTTTCGACAACACCCAACCATCTATCACTACGATGGAGCTTCAGGCCAACGGGAAGAATGACCCGTTCTTGAATCTCGTCGTGAAATACTTTTCCAAACTCTTTCACTTCACCGAGAAATGCGAATACCGCAAGGAAAAAGCCATTGGTGTTCGTTTTTACTTCAACAACCCTGACGATCTGACGGAAGATATGATCTTGGGATTCAATCCTTTTCACATGGCTTATATTCTCAACATCAAGAAGACATCAGTGACCTTTTATATCGGTGGAGGTAAACATGAATTCTACCGTTTCAATGGGGTAAGTTATGTAGGCGTAAAAATTCCGCAGATTAATGTCGAGGAATCTTTCATCGATGTTATCTGGTAACGGGTGAAATTTATCCCCGATTTCTTTTTTTCATCTCTTTTCTTCATCATTCATCTTATCTCTTCAAAACTCACAAAAAAAAAAAAAAAAAAAAAAAAAAAAAAAAAAAAAAAAAAAAAAAAAAAAAAAAAAAAAAAAAAAAAAAAAAAA
>OGCG01001584.1_pt1 | contig 10968 bp, 15 predicted proteins | sample 1570061 | NCBI WGS metagenome assembly OGCG01 (sample SAMN06268698, study PRJEB24515) | hot springs metagenome | isolation source: Joseph's Coat, Yellowstone National Park, Washington, USA | place: USA:Joseph's Coat, Yellowstone National Park, Washington, USA
AAAAAAAAAATATATCATAATCCTCTTCTTGTAAGATTTCTTTTTCTCTTCTTGCTGCTTCTAAGCTGGATAAAGTTACTTGAGGATGTGAAGATTCTATTATTTCAGAATTTAATTTAACGTTAGATCCTTTAGGTAATATCGTTAAGCTTCTAACTGGATCTATTCTTTCCAGAAAGAACTTAGCCATTTTATAGGCTGCTTTTCCTACTGCGACTACTAACGGTTTCTTAAATGAGGCCTTAAAATTATTATATATGACCTCATTTTTGCTCAGTTTTACTTTTTTCTGGAGTACTAGATATGGATCTGAATAATCCAATATTTTGCTTACTATTTCGTCCAAGACCTATCATATAAATGCTAAATATTAAAATTAAAAATCCAAGTGAAAGAAGGACATATTTTGGTTCTATACTTTCAGCTATAAATGAATATGAAACAGATATTATACCAGATAATATTGAGGAAATTGTAGATATGGTACCCCAGATTCTACCCATAATCTCGTTTGGTATATTTATTCTAAGCCACGATCTCCAGCTTATGTTTTGGAAAGAAGTAAATAATCCTCTAAAAAGTATCAAGATATAGATAAAAATCGTATCTATAAAACTAATAGCTATTATAGAAAAACTCAAACCTAATATTCCCACTATTATCCAAGTTAGAATTCTTTCGTTTTTAATAACTTGTGAGGATACAAATGCACCAATACTATTACCAACTGTAGTAAAGGTAGATATTAACGCTATAGATTCTTCAGTCTTGAAAATATTAAATACATAACTATTTAGTATAATAGGAATAAGCCCAACAAAAGCAAAAGATATTGCCGAAAATAAAATAGGCATCTTATAGAAATTTATTTTTAAGCTATATTTATGAGGAATATGTATATTAGAGATATTTATTCTACTAATAAGAAAAGCAGAAGAAAATCTAAGAATAGAGACTAAAAATAGGAAGGCTATTTTGCCCAAAATCGGAAATAGTAAACTCAGAATTCCTCCTGTTAGAGCAAATAACGATATAGTCAAGGAATTTATAGACGTAGCACCTATAACTTCATTCTTTCTTAATATAGATTGAATTAGACCTGCAGAAAAAGGAGAAGATATAGAAACTATAGTAGTTAATAAAAGAAACGAGATAACTGCTGTGTAAATGCTAAAAGAGGAAACAAATATTAGAATTGCTTGGCTAATTCTAGTTAAAATAAGAAATTTTTTCCTATCTACTTTATCAGCTAAAAATCCAGATGGAAAAGGCATTATTGAGGATAATATCATTGAAATTCCTATAATTTCCACATATAATGGCAAAGAACTAGATAAGAGCAAATAAGCTATTGCTATATTATACATTAATCCAGAAATATGCATAAAAGATGTAGATAACCAATAATATCTGAACTGCTTATTTTCTCTTAATATTTTTATCAGATTCATTTTTCTTATACTCCTTATATAATTGAGATGCTATTCTCCTACCTTCCTTAGATAGATCGTAATAAATCCCCTTAGGTTTGTGATCTAGTTCTCTAGCCTTAACTTTTAGCCATGGCTTAACTGATGAGGTTACAGATCTTTTTAAAGCGCCCTGAAATCTGATTAGATATCCCATCTTTTCCAATTCTCTACAAGTATTATCTATTTCATCCTCACTATATTTAGGTGCCCAACCACTTTCGCCCATCAATCTTCTAGCCATATACCATGGATTATCCGGACCAAACTTGTATATATGCATCAAAATTTTTTTCATTAAATCATTAAGCTCTGACATTTACTAAGACCTGTTCTGCTATTGTTTTAGGGATTTCAATCATTTTACCACTAGAATCTAAAAAAATCTTATCATTTTCTCTATTTATAGAAATTATATTTCCAGGCTTAAGACCCAATTCTTCAGCTTCTCTTAATATCCATTCTTCTTCTTTTATTATCATGACAACAATATATTTCCCTGACTTTACTTGATCTAACTGTACTCCCTTTACTTCTCCTCTGCCTGGAATAGGATGGCCATGAGGACAAGTTTTAGGATACCCTAAAACCTCATCTATCTTATCCAATACATCATCTGGCCATATATGTTCTAATCTATGTGCAATCTCATGTGCTCTTATCCAATCTAGACCGATTATATCAGTAAGAAGCCTTTCTGAAATTCTATGAGATTTTACTAGTCTCTCAGCTACCTTCCTTCCGTCATCTGTCAATTTTATGCCTTTATTATTTCTTAAAATTAGACCTAGAGACTCTAATTTACTTATAGCTTTACTTATTGTACCAGGAGAAACTTGAAAAGCTACAATAAGATCTGTAACCTTTGCGTAACCTTTAACGCTTTCAAGCTCGTAAATTTCTTTTAAATAATTTTCAAGTGGTTCAGAAAGTTCTGCCATATTATATTATGCTTTAATCTTAGCTTTAATAGATTCAATTAATCTGGTTACTGATTCTTCTCTAGCAAACACGTCAATATGTGTATTAAATTTGCCATTAATACCTTTATTTTTAAGATAAACTTTTACGTTATCCATAGCCTCATCTACTGCAGATGAGACATGGGCATGCAAACTTGTTTTGGATATATAATCTGGTAGTTCCAAATTTTCTACTCTTGCAATTGCATAGAATTTCTTTCTATCTTCTTCCATGTCTAGTTCTCCAAACAATTAGTTAATGTAGAATGTAAAAAGATTTAGGTTCATAATTCGAACTAGCAAAAATATTAAACCTATAATTATGAAACTTTATATTATGTATAAAGTTATCTTTAAGATTGATAGCATCTCGCAACAGAATTCTGCATTAACGCTAAAAAAAGCTGGATTTATACCAATATACTTTAAAAAAATTAATGGAAAGGAAGTCTACACAGCATTATATAAATCTAATGATCTGAATGAATTAAAAGAAGCCATTACAGATTTAGCTTTTTTATTAGTTAGAGAAGGAAAGAAAGGAGGTAAGGATTTCGTTACAATATATTCAGTAGATGATAAGTATCTTGGGAAAGGTGTAGGAAGTATATTAGGAGCAGGATTAGGACTTAAATTAGGTGGAATACCTGGTATGTTATTGGGATTCTTGGGCGGAATAGTTTTAGGTGAGCTTGCAGATATAGAAATGGGTGAAAAATTAGTAGGTGTTTGGGAATGGCCAACATCGATAGCTTATTAGCAAATAGAGGAGGAAGTACTTTAATAGGATTATTGATGTTTAGTAGTTCAATATATCTTTTATATACTATTCATTTTAGCATAAGCGATTTATTTGGTATGGTAATGAATTTTGATCCTTACTTCTTTTATCCAATTGGGCTCATATTAGGCTTAGAGAGATTAATATATGGTATAAGTGGAAACAAGAAATTCTATTATATGCTAATGGGACAAGGAGACATGACACCATACATAATTCAAGGAATATTTATCTTCGGAATAGTAATAGGAGTATATATCGCAGCATATTCACTCTCACTAACTACAACATTAGATAAATTAGCAGAAATAGGAGAAGGAGTTAGCTATGTATTATTTGCAATATCATTATTAAAAATGCCCTAATTTTTTACATTTAAATATTCTCCAGGGTCCTAAGGTTTTATATTCAATAATGTTAAGTCCACTATCTTTCAAATTTGAAATATAATAGTCTTGGTACTTTAGATCTATTTTCCACCATTTACTTAGAATTGAAGAAATAGTATTTCCTCTCACTAAGACTCCAATAGAACACTTTCCTTCATTTTTCAAAACTCTTGAAATTTCCTTTATACCTAAAGCTGGATTCTCCAACATATGTAAAACGAACATTGAAGACACTCCGTCTATACTTTCAGATTTTATTGGTAAAGAACGTGCGTCTCCTCTTATAGCTATTACATTATTTCTCTTATGTTTTAGTATTTTTAAAAATTTTATTGAGGTATCCAAGCCTATACATGTATTACATTTAGCAAAATCAAATATCTTGCCTGTCCCTGTTCCTATATCAAGTAGAGTATCTCCTTGAATAAAATTACTTGAATCACGAAGTATTGATGAATATGTATTACCTGCAGTTAATAGAAATCCTAATGGCGCCCAAACACTCTCATACAAAGGAGCAACAGTCTCTAATATTTTGTCTGTTTCAATATCTTTTCCTATAAAGTCATATATTCCATCAATCATATAGAACTTATGTCCTTTTTCGCATATTAGATTCTCATTTAATGGCGTCCTATCAATAGGACACTCAAGAATTTCCAACTTGCCATTATTGGTTTTCATTAAATATATATACTATAAAATCCTTAAAAGTAACTATTTTTTTGGGCCTTATGAAGAGACTTCCTATACCATATTTTTTCATGAGATTTACTCCATCTCTTAGAGTAAGATTATTATCAGCATTCACTAGATTAGGAGTCATCAATTGAGAAACTGGAGAATCTAACGTAAGATTATCACAATAATAATAAACTATATCTCTAGCAGATAACATACCTCTAGGTTCTTTTTCTAGTACTGGAAGATGTCTAATATTATGTTTTAACATAATTTCTATAGCTGTAACCATACTACTATAACTCTCTATTGTAATAGCGTCTTTTGATATTTTAGAAATTTTATCATTCCCCCAATTTACAGAAAGTACTACATCCTTTTCCGTTATTATCTTATTATCAATTATTACTGCGTCTACATTGTTTAATATCATAGCGTTTACGATTTCCCTTATGTCCTTGCTATTAACTCTAATTATATCTTTTAATTTTATATCTTTAAGTTTAGTTTCAGTAGAATACAGAATTTGTTTTAGTGCTTCATCTACAGTAAATAAACCTAATGGATTCCTTTCGCATGTTATAACAACTCTTCTTATATTCCTTCTTTTCATGAAAAATATTGCGTCATAAACTGATGAATTACAGTCAAGAGATATTATATCTGATCCTTCAATCAATAATTTTTACCTCTTTAACTTTAAGACTTCTAAGTAAATTAAATATAGCTAAATTTTGGAAAGATCTTTCAGCAATTTTTCCGTTTATTTCCATTTTTACTTCCTTTTTGCATTCTTTAGCGTCTTCTACTATTTGATTAGCTATATATTCTGCTTCATTTACATTCCTTATCTCAATTTTTTTCCCAATATTGATATTTTTAAATCCTTCTATTAAAATAACATCTGCTGGTATAAGATTAATGTAATCGTAATTGCTACATTCAAAGAAAAGAGCACAGTCATTGCTATGAAATATAACAATTTTAGCTCCAGCTTTCTCAAATTTCATAGTATCCTTATTTTCAGAATTGATTATATGGTGAGAATGTTTTATTGCAGCAACATAGTACCCATTAGATACTAGTTTTTTAATAGCTATTTCGATTGCAGTTGTCTTCCCAGAATCTTTTTTCCCGAACACTTGAAATACACATACCATAAATATTTCTTATCATAACTATTATTGATGCTTATCCCTGTAGAAGATGCTAGAAAAAAGATAGATGAGCTCAAATTTCCAGAAGTAAGAACAGCATACGTTGATTTATTTGATGCTGTAGGAAAAATTAGTGCTGAAGATGTATTTAGCAACGTAGAGATACCTTTGAGAGATATATCTGCCATGGATGGTTTCGCGTTCAATATTAGAGATTTAGGTAAAAAAATGAAGATTGCTGGAAAACTTTATCCTGCATCTAAGGAAATTCCGAGAATAAAGGAAGGAGAAGCTTATTATGTTACTACAGGAAGTCCTATCCCTGAAGGAGCAAACACTGTAGCTAGAATTGAAGGTACTAAAATTGAAGACGAATACATAGAAGTTAAGGAAAATGTCTTTGAAGGAAAAGATATTATGAAAAAAGGAGAAAATGTAAGAAAAGGAGAGATTATTGTAAGAAAAGGAGAGATTATAAAACCGTATCATTTGGGCGTATTATCTTATCAAAAAACTATCAAGCTTAAGGTTCTCGATATAAATTTTGCAGTTTTTGCTAGTGGTGATGAAATAATACCTATTGGAGAAGAGGGAGAAGGAATACCAGATTCAATTAGCCCTATTATTATCTCCTTATTAAAAACATTTGGAAAAGTTTCTTACCTAGGTGTTGCAAAAGATAACGAAGAGAGTGTAAAGGAATTCGTTAAGAAAGCATTACAATACGATTTTATAATTTCCATTGGGGGATCGTCAATGGGAGAAAAGGATTACATAAAGAAAATTGTATCATACTTTGGGACTCTTCTCTTTGAAGGAGTGTCTACCAATATAATCAAACGGTGTGGAGTAGGAGTTATAGAAAATAAGCCTTTCCTTATTTTACCTGGTCAGATAGTTTCCGCTGTAACATCATTTCATGAACACGGATTACATCTAATTTCTAGATTATTAGATGCAGAAGTAAGGAAATTTTCTGAGGCAGAATTAGGAGAAGATATAGAAGTCCAACATAAGATGGATTCTGTTTATTTATTGACTGAGCAATCTGGAAAAGTTTTTCCATTAAGATGGGGAGTTGGGTTATATAATGAAATAAACAAGGCTAATATGTTTACTATACTAAAAAGAGGGAAGATATATAGAAAAGGTGAGAAAATTATTGTGCAAAGACTTTTATGATACTATAATATTGGCAGGCGGTTTTTCAGTAAGATTTGGTTCAGATAAATGTGAGTATTGCATCTCAGGAAAATCAATGTTACAAAGAGTCGCCGAAAATTTTGACTGTCCTATAATAATTTCTCATGTTAGGAGAAAGCTAAATAATCAATTTAAATTGATAATAGACGAGAAAAGAGAAGGCCCAATAAAGGCTATTAGGTATGCTATTCCATTTCTATCCAAAAATAAGGTATTTATAACCGGATGCGATTTTCCCTTCATAAAAAAAGAGTTAATTAACATAATTTGTAATAAAGACTATGATATTATATTGCCTTTATTAGACTATCCACAACCATTATTAGGATGCTACAAAAAATCTTTTATAGAAGCTAATTATCAGAAAGTAAATTCTTTTATAGAGCTAATTAATTTGGCTAATAATATTTATTTTGTTGGAACAGAAGAAATAAGGTTAGTTGATCCTACATTAAATTCAGTAAAAAACATAAACAGAATAGATGATATACTTAAAAAAGAAAATATTTTTACAAAAAGTAAAATAATACTTAAATAAATAAAATTGGTCTATAAATAGAGATTTTACGTAAGTACATAGTTTTTATCTTAAATTTTTATCTTCTCTATTTATAGAAAAATAATTAGTTTTTATTATGTTATAATGATAGATTGTGTCAATGTTAATATATAAGTAAATAAGAAATAAATATTTTTTATAAGATTTCATTAGATATTTCAATAACTATTTAGACTCTTTTCTATCAATAATCTTTATCTATTATTTATTCTTAAAACTTAAATGATATAAAGTGGCGAAGAAAAAGAAATCCGGTAGTTCTGAATCGTCTGGATCTTCTAAAGAAAAGAAATAACTAAAAGAGTGTTTCATAAAAAGTTAATAACATTTTTTATCTTTATTTAGTGTGTTAGTACCTTTTGTTCCTTCTCCGCCAGAAGTAATAAGAGAAATGTTAAGATGCGCCAAAGTAAAGAACGATGACATATTATTAGACTTAGGTTGTGGAGATGGTAGAATAATTAAGATAGCCAAAGAAGAATTCTATGTGAGAGAAGCCATAGGAGTTGAAATAGATAAAAGGTTATGCAGAGAAGCAAAAAATGATAATGTAGAAGTTATATGCGGCGATATGGTTACGCTATCTAGTATTCTAATTCCTAAAGTCTCCGTATTAACTCTTTATCTATCTACTCGAGCTAATGAGATCCTTGAAGATACTATATTGAAATATGGTAAAAAAGGCTTAAGGATATCGAGTCATGATTTTACTTTTGAAAAATTAAGACCAACAAAGGAAATAAAGGTAAAAGCTATGGGATTATTAGGTTGGACAGAACATATGATATATTGTTATGAATTATAATCTTTGTGCATTATATTCTGGAGGAAAAGATAGTACATATGCACTCCATTGGGCCGTATTTAAAGGTTTTAATGTTATATGCCTTATAACTATTTTACCTAAACGAGAAGACTCTTGGATGTTTCAGTATCCTAATGTAGAATTTACGAGATATCAAGCAGAAGTGTTGGGAATACCAATATTCTTTCAAGAAAGTTCTGGTCTGAAAGAAAAAGAGTTAGAGGATCTTTTCTTGGCATTCTCTAAGGCAAAGGAATTAGGAGCAGAAGGAATAGTATCTGGAGCATTACTTTCTGATTATCAGAGATTAAATATTAATTTTATCGCAAATAAGCTTAATCTGAAAACTTTCTCACCATTATGGAGGAAAAATCAAGAAAACTATATGAGAGAGTTAATAGATGAAGGATTCGAATATGTGATAACGTCAGCTTCTGCATACGGTTTTCCATTTGAATTAGTAGGCAAAGAAGTAAGTAGAGAAGATATAGAAAAAATAATCTTGGCTTCAAAGAAATTTGGATTTAATCCAGCATTCGAAGGAGGTGAAGCAGAAACTTTTGTGACATATGCTCCACTTTTTAAAAGAAAATTAAAAATTATAGGCGAAACTATTAAATTAGGAGAGTTTGAGTGGAGATTCAAAATAAAACATATACTTTAAGAAATTGCAGATTTCTAGTTGACTCGGAAAAAATAATGGAAAATTCAAACATAGTTATAAACAATGGGTTAATAGAAAGTATAGGCAAAGAAATTGAAGGAGACGAATTAGATTGCAGCAAATGGATAATAACTCCTGGCTTCGTGAATTCGCATGTTCATTCTGCTATGATACCATTAAGAGGTTACTACGATGACGCTGAATTGACTGAATGGTTAAATAAAATGTGGGAATTCGAAAAAAGCATGCAAAGAGAGTTAATGAAGTTAGGAAGTGAAATTTCAGTATTAGAGATGCTATCATCTGGTACTACTGCTTTTGTTGATATGTATTTTAATCCAGATGATATAGAAAAACTAACTGAAAAATACGAGATTAAGGCAGCAGCCGGCTATACATTTCTCGATTCTCTTTTCTCACCAGAAGAAGTAGAAGAGAAGCAGTATCAATTAAAAAAATGTAAGAATTTTTTCCCAATAGTTAACGTACATAGCGTTTATTCAGTAGAGGAAAAGACTCTAATTAGAGCAAAAGAACTTGCTGAAAAGACGTCAACATGGATACATATTCATGTTTCAGAGACTAGAAAAGAAATTTTCGATAATAAGAAGAAAACAGGAAAATTCCCTGTTGAATACTTACATGACCTTGGTTTAACTAGATTAGTAAATGCAGTTCATCTAGGCTGGATAGCAAACTGGGAAATAGATTATTTAAAGGAAGCTAAGGGTGCTACTCATTGCCCTACATCAAACATGAAACTAGCTACAGCTGGAGCATACCCATTCTATGAAATGCTAACCAAAGGAGTAAATGTAACATTAGGTACAGACGGCGCAGCAAGCAATAATTCTTTAGATATAATTAGAGAAATGAAGACTGCAGTGCTTCTACAAAGGCACTCGTACTGGGATACAAGAGTAAAAGCACTTGATGTGTTTAAGGCAGTTACAGAAAATGGCTATAAACTTCTTGGGATAAAAGGTGGAAAAATAAAAGAAGGCTATATTGCTGATTTAGCAATATTTGATTCTAGCTCAATTTATCCATTGCTTAAAGATAGAATAATTTCGAACATAGTATATTTTGCTACTAGCGAAGCTATAGTAGGTACTATAAATAATGGAAAAATAACTAAGAAGGACTATATATTGGATAAAAAGAAAAAGCTAGTAAATAAGCTTAATGAGTTACTTAATAAAATTTGAAATTTCTGCATAAAGTTGATCTTTAAATCTTTTGGAATTAAAGAAATCAGCTTTTTCAGATAATTCTTTTCTAGTTTTTATATCGGTATATATAACGTTTTTTAATAATGAAGAGGCCTCATCAAGATTATTATATGAATATTCTGGAACTATTTCGTAACTTCCACTTTCTCGCGGAACAATAGGTACTAAACCGGCAGACATAGATTCTATTACTGGTATTCCGAAATGTTCTCCTATAGTGGGATGAAAATATACTGAGGCTATTTTCATTATTTCGAGGATTTTATCTGAAGCAAGGTCAGTATATATTTCTATATTAGCTTCAAGCTCTTTAACTAATCTATACAGATATTCTAAGTATTTTCTATCTCCTAACGAACCTATTATTATTCCTTTTATGCCAGATTTAGCTGAGAGTTTTATTGAGTTTTCTAGCATCTTTCCCTTTTCTATTCTTCCTATAGAGAGAAATATTTCACTTCTTTTTTCTGTAAAAGCTTTCTTGTAAAAATCGACGTCCACTGGTGGATAAATAACTTTTCTAACCCTTGTATTATACGCTTCTTCAATTTTTCGTAATGAATAAAAAGAATTTGCGATAATATAAGATTTTTTAGCCTCCTCCGAAAGTTTTTTTGCTATAATTTTAAATGGGAAAAGGTAAGCCTTCCAAAATAGAGAAGAGGAATATTTTGTGGGTGCAGAAGATATTGCTGGGGCTCCTGCATATATTATATGAGGAGATATTTTGGACAACGGAATTGGAACTCCAGAAAGGTTAAGGAAAAATAAAGGTTTTATTCTTCTTGCTGCAAACCAAACAAGTAATCTTTGATATTTATCAAACCTTCTAAATTTAAATGGAACTACATACTCATTGTCATTAATATTTAACTTAGAAAATGTTACTAAAATATAATCTAAATTATGATCTTTTAGCGCATTAACTCCTTCTAAATATACTTTTCCTTCTCCACTGTAACCTCTATATCCATATCCGTGAGCTATCACTGCGACTTTTTTTATTTCTCTCACAATTTGATCTTTGTGACAGAGATATTAATTCCAGTCGGTCCTAAAGATAATA
>OGCG01001585.1_pt1 | contig 10958 bp, 25 predicted proteins | sample 1570061 | NCBI WGS metagenome assembly OGCG01 (sample SAMN06268698, study PRJEB24515) | hot springs metagenome | isolation source: Joseph's Coat, Yellowstone National Park, Washington, USA | place: USA:Joseph's Coat, Yellowstone National Park, Washington, USA
TACATCATAGGATAATTTGATTTTTTTATAGAAACGATAAATCGATACGTAAAAGTTTATCGAAAAATTTATAAATGAAAAGTGATATAAATGTAATTGATAAAAATGAGATTTCAAATAATTGGGTATAAATATCATGATTTTGTTCCAATAAAAAGCCAAGGAAATGTAGTATTAGCTAAATGTACATGTTGTTCAAAGCCACGTTTAGCTGTTTATGTACAAACTGAGAATAGAAGAATTTATTTCTTTAATGGTTATTCTGAACAAATAGCAGAAATACATTTTAATTCGCTTATAAAACGTTTAAATTCCCAAAGTCAAGATTAAACACTTTTTTTTCTCATCAATTTTCTTTGTTTGGGCTAACCCTTTTTAATCAATTTTTTTTGGACTATTTTTCTCAATTTCCAAATATTATTCCTAAATTAAGACAATTTTTTAAACATAAGATGTTAATGTAAACTCATAAAGAAAACTTTAAATATAAAAGCTTATGTATATTATATTGTGATAAAGATGGAAAGTGAAGTAACAAGGAAACCTCGTCTGGGCAAAAAAGAGAAGGCAATATTAGAATACTTAAAAAAGGTAGGTGGTTCAGCATGGAAAAGTGATTTGATACAAGAATTCAGTTGGGCGTCACGATACGACGGAGTTGTTTCGAAAAGATTGCAAAGATTAGCAAAAAAAGGTCTAATAAAAATTCGTGTCGAAATTAATCCTGAAACTGGGAGAAGTAAACAAAGAGTTTACTTAAATCAATAATTTTTTTTCTTTATTCTTTTTCTAATTTATTCATTTCTTACTTTTCCATAATATTTCTAATCCTTCAATTCTATTCCATGTTATTCTTGCATTTCTTAATGTTATCTTGTCATGATTATGTAAATCTCCAACATCAATTTCTATATCTAAGCTTGTCTTAAAAATATGCAAAAATTTAGAATTGTTGTCGTTTATTAGAAAATTCATTTCTACAAAATTCTCAAAATCTGCAAATGATAAATCAATTAATGTTAAATTGATAATATGTATATCATATAGATTGTTGTCATATTTATGATATATAAATTCTAAATTATTTCTCTTTAGAAAATCTAAAAGAGTTTTCCCATCTTTTACTTTCATGTTATTCCGCCATTTTTTGCATTTTGTATACATTTATAAATTCCATTTTTTGGAACTCCTTCTATACATCTTTGAGATAGAAATTCTATTTTCTCATTTATTGAATCAAGAGTTACTGGAGTTTCCCGAATGAAGTTCTCGTGGATAATGCAGTTCGGGCCGGCATAACGAAAAAGTTTTGGATGAACTTTTTTAACTAATTCTAACATTTTCCAAGCTAAAGCTCTAATTTCCCATTGCGCCCTAGAACAAAGTCTCAGAGCAAAGAAGTTATAAAGTTCTCTAGCATTCATAGTAACTACAATGTTTGTATTTACGCCGTTTGGTAAGACGTAACGGGCGTCTTCTTCTGGAACTCCAGATTCCAAAAGTTTGAAATAGTAATTGTAAGCATCTCTGTAAGCTTTGTCAACAATTTCTTTAGCTCTTTTTTCTGCTGGTGGAGGTATAATTGGCTGATAATATTCATCTATCGGTTTTGCAAAACGATAACTGAGTTGAGTATAAGACGCAATTCTATGTCTGACAAGCTGATGAGATGTAATTCTGGAAATCCCCTCAATTGAGAAAGTATACACGCTGTGTTCTAGCACAGACCAATAACCGTGAATTATAGCATCTCTAATCCAAATCTCAATCTCTTCATCTGTCATTGTAGCCTCATGGTAATCCCAACCTTTTCTAGACCTACTCATTTTTGATGCAATAGCTATAACTCTTTCGCCGTCTTTTGTATAAGATACAAGTTCAACTTTCATTTTCTACCACAACTTATCTCCTTTTTCAACTTTTATTTCTTGAACTCTTTCTTTCTTAAGTTCTTCTTGAAGAAATTTTTGTAAAGCTATTCTTATAACTTCAGATTTTGGCATTTTATGTTTTATGGCATAAGCTTCCAACATCATCATTAGATCATCATCAGCTTTAAATGTAAATTGTCTAAGCACCATTTAGATCACCAAATCTAATTTTTTAGTTGTAATCATTTTGCCTATTTTTATAGTTACTTCAAATTTGTTTTCTTTTAATGATTTATATATTCGAATTTCAAAATAGAAATGTCTATTTTTTATCTCTAAATATCCGCTTATCATTATTTTGCCTTTTGAATAGAAAAGTATTTCTGGTTTTTCAGAAAAAACAATTGTTTGATTTAAAATATTTTCTATTTCCTTTTTTCCAATTTTATTAATTGTATTTTCTATTTCTTGTAAATAACTTGATATCATTTTAGGTCAAAAAAATATTGGTTTATGACAATTAAAAATATTTTTAATTTTATGTTTTATCAGCTTAACAATTCATATTCAAAATATTTTGAATATTATTTTTTCTCATTTGTTTGGAAATATTCGAAAAGTGAGCCAAAACATCTAGATTTGAATTCACAATTTTTACATAAATAATTGTTAACTCCAGGAATATTTTTATAGTCTGTCATTTTTAGATATTCTTTAAATTTTTTAATCCAATCTATAGCTTTTTGTAAATATTGGTCTATTATTTTCTTGTCAATTTGGAATTGTTTAACTTCCTTATTTATTCTATTCAAATATATAATATAGATATTATCAATTTTGAAATTCTGTTGTTGTAACAGATGATAATAGATAGCAATTTGGTAAAGATGATATTCTTTAATTTGAAAGTAATTAGTTGAGATAGTTTTAATTTCGAGCAAATCATTTCCACAAATAAGGTCAGCTCTACCAGAGATTTTTAGACCTTCAATTTCACCTTTGACTTCAACTTCAGCTTGACAGCCTAATTTTTCAACGAAATAATTCTCAATTCTTTCATGATGAAGTTCGCCAAGATCTAGCACTAGCTCATTTATTCCTTTCTCGAATTCAAATTTCCTAGCAAAATATGACTTTCTAAAACAAACTCCGACTTCAGATGGAAATATTGTATCCTCTGGATATTTGACTTTAAAACTTTGCCTAACTAGGTCTTCATAATTCATCTTTACTCACCAAGATTTGAGAACCTCATAAAGTTGTATATTTGATTGCAAATTTCTTCATTTTGTCTCTGTCCGATTTGCAAATCAATATCTAGAGCTTGCATCAATATTTGTATATCAATTGCTTGTTCTTGTCTTCTAGATTCCAAATTATCACAAACTACATAATTTGTGATACTGTTTATCTTTTGCTGAATTAGGTCAATTAGAGCTTTTAAAATGGAGGGATACAGAACTCTAGCGTTTATGATTTTATCATAAGTCTTTTTAATTGCAAGTTGTATAATATGAATTCTATCTAAAATTGCTGGAGTAAAAATTTTGTAATTTAATAAATAATCTTCAATATCAAAAGCTGTTAGTTTGTTAAGCGTATATGAATATGGATTTCCGGCGTAGATAATCGGGATGCATTTCTGAATAGTTGCAGATTTTGATTCAGTTCCAGCACCTCTAGTCCAGACACAATTTTCTATACCGCTGGACAAAGTAGCGTTAATCGATCCCAGCTCTTTCGCAGAAGTCCCATCTTTCCAGTTCTGGATTTCGTCGAAAATGAGGCCGTTTGACAAAAACACTGAGCCATACATATTATTTCTGGCATCATAAACTAGATTTGCATATGTTGGAGCTTCAGTATAATATCGGAAATTAAAAACTTCTTGCAAAATCATAAAAGTCGTAGTTTTTCCAGTTCCGCGGTTAGAAATTTCAATATAGTTAATTTGACGTTTTGTAATTGGGGATTTAAAGAGTGGGAATAGACGTGGTAGAAATAGAAATATATCTTCAGTTTCCATTTTTGTAACGTCATATCCGAAAGCTTGAAGTAGAAGAGCGTAGGTCTGATGTTCTTGATTTGCTAAGTCAAGAAGTTCTTTAGCAATTTCATAGTTATTCGGCGGTTCTATTGAATAAATATCCGCGATATACCAGCCATTAACACCTTTTCTAATTTTGACAAACATGTAAGAAGTCAGCAAGTTATAGAAATCTTCAGGATTATCAGCTATGCAGTGAGGGTCGAATTCGCCAACAAAACCGTTTTGAAACCTAGCTAAAACTGTATCGTTTTTAACTTTAAAATTAGTAATTTTAGAGATAAATTTAACTTCATTGTTAAAGAGTAGATAAGATTGAAAGTATTGCTGATCAATCCCGCGTTTGTATGCCTTAAGAATCTCAATTTTCTTTCTTTCTTCAATCTGTTTTTCGCCAATTATAATGTTGAGAATCCTCTCATTATCTCTCGGATTGTAAAAAAAAGTGTGAGTTTTGACTTTATCCAAGAACTGAGCTGAACTGCTCATAAAAAAAATGATGACTTATGACATTTTAAAATTCGTCTTCAACATTCTTCTTTTGGCTCTTTTTCTGAGATTGACTAGACTTTTGACTTTGTTCTTCTTCATTTAGCTCTAATTCTTCAACCTGAGGTGCCGAATTACCACTTCTGGTAAACTTTACATATTCATTCAGAAGATCAGCATATTTATCTAAGAAGTCAGCAATTAATCTTAAGTCTTTGGCATCATTTGCAGTTATACCGATCTGTTTCTTATAGTTATTTTGACTGTGTAAAGTCATTGAATATCTTATCGAATTTCCATTCGGCACAGCATTTAACTGAACCACCAGTCTTTGCAGACCTTTAATTTTCAAGATTCTAGATACTGGCTTATTTTGTTCTTTAGCTTGTTTACCTAGATCATCTATTATTTCCTTCAGGCTTGCCATCTTTTTCGCCCAATTAAAAATTTGAAATATGACAAATTTAAATATTCATAAAATTATAAGCTATGACATCTGAGAATTAAGAGATAGAAGAAAAAAATATTTAAATTAGATTTAAGAAGATTGAGCGAATTATTTTTACCGGCTTGAGATTATATTTTTCTGACAATTTTTGTAACTTCTCGTAATATAAATCATCTATTGTAAAAAATACACGTTCGTCGTAATTATCCATAATTTCGATTGGCTTAAATTCTTTTTCTCCATTTAAGATTTTATCTATCTCTTTCTTAATTTCCTCTCGTTTTTGATAAAAAATATCTTTATATTTCCCCGGTATTCTTAATTCTATATACTTATTTCTTTGCCTTTTCATAATTTTATTTATCCTCAACCTTCATTTAAACATGTCATATACATTTAAATGTCAGATTTTCATTTTGACATATGGATTGTAAAAAAGTTTTTAGCTATCACTTTCTTTACACTTATACATATTTTGTGACTATAGCTACAAATTATCGATATAACTCTGTAATTCCGATCTATAAAAAATTTCGACAATATGTATATAATCATGATTTATCAGCACATATTTTTTCAGTTAAGGAATATACAACAAAATTTCACGGTCTACATTATCATCTTCTAGTTTTCACGAATAAGCGTCTTGATTATTCTAAAGTTCATGAGAGGATGCCTCCGCATTCTGACATTCGGATAGAATTAGTTCCGAAAACAAAAAAAGATATAAAAAAAGTTTTAACTTATATGTTAAAAAATCAAATCACTTAGTTTGTTGCTGTAAATTTTGATATAAATCTGCTTTTTTCTGAGCTAAACTATTGATGTCTCTAACTGTATCCATGTTGAGAAGTGCATTAATTCCTAGAGTTGTCGTAGATTTAATGCTTTCAGTTGCTGTAATTGTTGCTTTTGTCATTTGATCAATAGCTATCTGGAATGCTTGATTTGCTTGTTTCTGGTTGTACAGATATACAATTTCTCCAACTACATAGCTTCCTATTAGCACGCCCATTAGAATTAAAAATCCTTCTAGAGCATCTGCGAATATTGACATTTCAATTATAATCTATGATTATCAGTTAGTAATAAATTTTTTGCAAAAAATCGAAATATATAAATATGTCATAATATTCATTTAAAAATTGATGAAAAATGTCAGAACTGCAAAAAAAGGAAAAAGTTGTATTTGGAATTAACATGGACAAAGAGTTAAAGAAGAAACTAAAAGCTTATTGTGTTGAACATGATATAACGCTTACAGAAGCTATAGAAACAGCAATAAAAGAATATCTACAGAAAAGGGGAGTTAAATGAGAGTTGTGACAATTAAATTTGAAGAAGACCTTCTTAATGAGCTAGATGAATATGCAAACAGTCACGGACTTTATAGATCAGATGTTGTAAGATTAGCAGTTAGAGAATTTCTAGCAAATAAGAAAAAAAGTTTATAACTTTAAGTTATTAATTTTTTTTCTTTCAACTTTTATAATTCTCAACTTTATAAACTTCAAATTTCGGCAAAGTTACGCCGTTCTGTTTCTGATATTTTCCGTGATACGGATTTTCAACTGGAGATAAAGTTCTAGCAAAAATTAGGTGTAGAAATCTTTGTCCACTTTCTAATTTTACTGGAAATTCTGAGCCAATGACCTCTATAGTAAGTTCGCCTTTAAAACCAGCGTCTACAATAGTAGGCGGTATAGAAATTCCAAGTCTAGCATATGTAGAACGTAGATTTACAAAAGCCATAACATCATTTGGAAGTTCTATATATTCCATTGTTGTCATTAAGAGATGTTCATGCGGATAGACCACAATTTCGTTAGAATTTATAATTTCGTAAAAATCTTCTATATTCTCATTCACATCAAAAACTTTATTTGTCTTTTTCAATCTAGCAAATTGTGAGCCAATTCTTAAATCCACGCCATTTTCTCTTACAATTTCTTCTGAGAAAGGCACTATTTTTATCCATTGCTTTTCTAGATAATACTTAAGGTCTCTATCGCTTAAAATCATATTTGGTCAATTTTGAAGTTCATATTATGACAAATATATTTTCAATTATCTCTTCTTTTTTAATCTTTCAATTTCTTCTTTAAGTTCATCAATTTCATCTTCAATATCTGCAAAAGTGACAAAAATTTCTACAAACATAAATGCAAAAATTCCAGATGCAAAAATTACTGATATTATAATTTCTAACATATTTTTTGACAAAATTCCAAATGATAAAATTATCAAAGCTGGTAATATAAAAGCTAGAAAAATTAAGAAAATTATTATTTCTCTACATTCTCTATCCATTTTTTCTCAGTTTTATTTTTCGTTATCTGACAAATATTAATCTTCATTTTTTTGTCCACAAAAAACGTTAATCTCGAACATGTTGTGATTATATCTCCAATTTACTTTTATTAATTCTGGACGTCTGAAGGTTTTAATTATATAATTTACAATTCCAAGTCCTAATTTTTCGTAAAATTTTATAGTCACATTCATTCTAATTTTTATAGTTACCAAATTCTCATCTTCTAGAACTAGAAAATCATAAACATTGTCAGAGTAACGGCTTTTTAGCCATTTAAAAACTTGAACTGTATATTTTCTACATTCATATTGTACTAAATTGTCCATATTTCAAATTTTACAATCTGACAATTTAAAAATTTGACAATATTTTACGTATAGGATATTTATTGATACGTAATTTCCGAGATTATCTCAATTTTTTAATTTATAATTTTAATACTTAATTTAACAACAAAGTCAACAATGAATATGCAAAATATGAAAAATATGAGTTCACGATTTGATAAACATCATATTTTGAATTCGACGTGAGAATTTAAATTATAGAAAAAATAATTGTTAATTGAGCAAAAATGCCAAAGGGGCATACACCTAGATCATACAGTCAAAGGTTCGCGAAATGGCAAGCTAAGTTCACTGCATTTAGCAATCCAACTGTAGCGTCAACAATTTTGACAAACGTTAGCCCGGTTGCCCAAGAAAACTTTCAAACTAATGTACCTAAATTCGTCTCTGTAAATGAACAAGTTTCAGCAGTGTTAACTCAGTACGGTATAACTGGCCCACAAAGGGCGATTTATCAGGGTTATGGTCTAAAAATTGCCAGGGCTTTAAATAGAATTGGGTCAGGCCCAGCTCTAGTAAATATGATCAACGGTTTAAAGGCTTATTACATAAACGCTTTTAATGCCAATCCAGAAGTACTTGATGCCGTGACTAATATAATTACCGGCAGTCCAACTGGATATGTAAGCTAAAAATATATAGATTTCCTTTTAAGCTATCTTCTTTTTTTCTTTTTTTCAATTTTAAAATCAAGTTCAGAATTTTTAAGTTCAAAGTTGAAATTGAAAATAAAAATTCTAACTTTTTAACTTAAAATTATTCATCATCTTCAATTTTTAATTCTGAATATTCATAAGTTTTTGTTGAAATTCTCTTTACATCATGCATCTTTAGACCTTTATGTTCTTTTCTCACATGTCTAGACATACTTTGCCAACTTTTCGATATTTTTCCACAGACAGGACATTCGTATAAAAAGATGCTCATGAAATTTATAACTGTCATTTTAATTTAAAAATTCACATGAAGACCACAATTTTGACTATGAATTATTCATCTATACGAAATATAGCTGAAGATATAGCTACAGTTTTACGAAAAAATGGAGAAGTTGTTACGATATCAACAAATCCATATTTAATTCCGAAATCTGAAAAACTTGTAGTTTTTGTTCCATTTCATCCGCCATCTCTGAACCCATATCTCTTCACATTTCATGAATTTCACGGCAAAAAATACTTCTATACTACATGTGATGGAATTCCGAATTTGAATATTGTAAATCAGTATTTGCTAAAAGACATAGTTTTTATTCCAAATTCAAAATTTACAGCTGAAAATCTTCAGGAGGTTGGTCTACAAACTGATATTCCAGTTTTCCATGGCGTGAATTTTGAAATTGTAGAAAAAGCTGAAAAATTAGCATCACAGCTTAAACAAAAAATAGAAAGAGATTTTCCGAATTCCGTAAAATTCGGCATAGTCTCTGGTCTGACTAAGAGAAAAAACATGGACTTGATGTTAAAAGTTTTTCAAGAAATAAATACTAAAATTCCAGATTTAGCTAAAAAAGTCCACTTTTTCGTTATTTCGCATAAACAGTTTAAAGATTTTGAAGTTCCGGAAAATGTTCATTTTGTTTCAGAATTTGGGCTAAATCCTAGAGAATATATTTTTGCATTTTATAGAGTTATGGATTTTGTAATTGTGCCGTCAGGAACTGAAGGATTTGGAATGCCGGTGTTAGAATCAATGGCAATGGGTACGCCCGTGATACATCAGCTCATGCCTCCATTTGATGAATTCACGAGTTGGCAATGGAATTTGCTCATCAAATCTTCAGAAATTGAGACTTATTATGACAAAGCTCATGGTCAAACTTGGAAAATTCACAAATTTGATATTCAAGACATGATAAATGCAATATTAATAGCTACAGAATTACAAGATAGAGAAGAAAGAAGTAAGAATTTGAGAGAATTAGCTAAAAAATATGATATTAATAATTTGTATGTCAGATTTTTAGAATAATTTATATTTGTCATTTTTTATGATTTTATATTAAGGGGTGATAATAATATGAGTTTAAAAGTTGAAAGGAAAGAAGATAAAATTCATATAACATATGAAAATCCAGATAATGAATTTGAACCAATTTTAATAACTGTAGAAATTGATAATAAAAAATTTGAAGAATGTGTAAAGAAAGAAAGAAAGAGAAATGTTGAAAATCCAGAATTGGAAACAATAATGAGATTTGTGTTATATGGTGAAGATATTGAATGTTGAACTTAGTTAGAAGTTGAGGTGTATTAAAAAATGATGCAAAAATTTTATTGTTATATTTGCAGAAATGTGATTTATGGAAAAAAGAGAATTAAACAACATGCGTTAATACATTTTAAAGATGAAAGATGTCCTTATTGTGGAATGAAAGTTGAAAATTTTACAGAACATTTTGCAAATTATCATTTAGGTTATAGAAAAAAAGCGATATTTAGGAGAGATTTAGCAATTCTAGTTAAAGAATCTGGAAATACAAAAATTTTGAATGATAAAAATCTTAATTTAACTAAAGCTGATAAAATAGCAGTAAAACAGATTTTGAAGAAGTTGTGAAGAATCATGGGCAAAGGTAAAGGAATTCCTAAAAAATTTTTCTGTCCGATTTGCAAAATCATTATCTGGACTGAGAAAGATTTTATGAAACATATAGCTGAACATTTCGACGGCGAAAGATGTCCGCTTTGCGGAATGAAGACGAGAAGGATTTCAGAACATTTGACCTATTATCATACAAGACCTAATCGCCAAAGACTTCTGCATAAAGATTTAGCAATTTTAGTTAAGGAATCTGGAAATTCAAATTTTCTTTATAGTCCAGAACTTGGATTGACAGAATCAGAGATAAAATTCATAAAAAGATTAACTAAAAGATTTTAACTTTTTTTCTCATGACTTCTTATTTTCTGATTTTTGTTTCAGTAAAACTGTTACATCTTCCTCAATTTCTTTAGACATGTTTTTAATCATTTCCAGAACTGCTAATATGTCATCTTCTGTAATTTTTTCAAATTTGTTAATTTCTTCAAGAAGTCCAAGTTGTAGTTTTAGTAAAATCTCAATTTTTATTAAATCTGTTTTCTTTATCATTTTAACTCTCAGATAAAAAAATGTTTTATGACAAATATAAAATATTCGAAAATCTTAATTCAATTTCTTTTTCAGATCTTCAATTTCTTTTTTGAGCTCATTTTGTGAAATCTTTAATTCTTCAATCTGAATTTTTAAATTTTGTAATTCTGAATTTACAATTTCTTTAACTGCATCTTTTAATGCTTGTTTTATCTTTAAATAAAGTTGAACAATTGCAAATAATGTAGTTACAAATGTAGAAACAATTGTGAGAATAAGAGTTATCTCACTCATCTTCTAATCCCTCTAATTCTTCTTCTAAATTATCTAAATTCAGACCTTCTTTTTCTTTGAATTTCTGATGAAT
>OGCG01001590.1_pt1 | contig 10923 bp, 6 predicted proteins | sample 1570061 | NCBI WGS metagenome assembly OGCG01 (sample SAMN06268698, study PRJEB24515) | hot springs metagenome | isolation source: Joseph's Coat, Yellowstone National Park, Washington, USA | place: USA:Joseph's Coat, Yellowstone National Park, Washington, USA
GCCCCAGGGCGGGAGCATCCATACGGACTCGCGGATCGCTGCTGTCAATCCAGGCGGGCGACGTGGGCGCTGGCGGCGGCGAATAATTTGGCCCTACTTTGAAGCCATTACGAACATACTCACCCAACGTCGTGCATCCGCACACCAAGGCTATAAGCGCCGCGCTCGCCATTCGCCGTTTAGGAACCAAGCCCTTCCGCCCAGGAGCATCCATGCTCTTGTCTCCTCAGAAAATAAGGAAAAGAAACCGAGTTGCCGCCCGAGAAACAAGGTTCGTTCGATTGTTCGCTCACTGGTGCGACTCGACCGAGTCGCTTCTTCTTTTGGTCAACCCGTAAAAGAATAGTTGCACGAGCTGTTCGGGCAATTGTTCAGCCTGATGGCCCCGCCAGCGTAGCGCCTCCCGCAACATGCCCATAAGGGCCAGGGCAGCCAATTCGGGATCGTCGGTGTGCCAACGCCCGGAAGCATTAAGTTGCTCGATGATTTCCACAAGCAAGTCGAGAAAACGAGTCCGGCTGGCATCCAGAGCAGAACTGTGTGCGGCGGAACGCAACACATCAATACGCTGAACCAATTCGAGGAAATAAGGCTGGGCCGTGAAAAACCGTACGCCCTCGCGTACAACGCGCAAGAGCCTTTCTTCCGGTTCCGTCAGTTCGGCGATCTTCTCGCGCGTCCGCTGGTACAAGCGATTCAGGCCGTGCAAAATCAGAGCAACGTAGAGGTCTTCTTTATCTTTGAAATATTGATAGACCGTGCCTTTGGAGACGCCGGCTTTGGTTGCGACGTCTTCGACGCGCACTTCGTGATAATGGCGTTGCCCAAACAACTGCGCAGCGGCATCGAGAATGCGCTGCGCGCGGGTTGGGTCCGCGGTTCGCATAGCCGCTTCCTTTCCGGAGCAAAGGCGTATTCTTGATCGTTATATTCTATAACTGACTGGCTGGTATCCTAATGATCCTATCGACGGAAAACAAGCCGAATTTCGCTGAAAAATTCGAGGAAATTTTGATCTTGACGAATAAGCCGCCGGACGATAAATAAAACTGACCAGTCAGTCATTTCATTGTCGAATAGCGGCCGCAAACGCTTGGGCAGGGCGGTCGCTTTTTGGGAGGAGCGTGGAATATGTCTCATGAGCCGCAAGGGATCCCTATGTCTTCTACAGAGGCTGCACCTTCCTCCGGCGTCGCCAGTCTCCCTTCGCCGCCCGGTTCCCCTACGCCTTGTCCCCCTCCGCCTTCCAAGGGATGGCGCCGGCGGTTGATGCTGGCATTACTGGGCGGGGCGGCCCTGATCTTGGGCAGCTATTTCGGCGCGCCCTGGCTGGTGCATTATTTCACCCACGAATCCACCGACGATGCCTACGTCAACAGCCATGTCAGTTACATCAGCCCCCGTATCGCGGGCAATGTCGTGGAGGTGTTGGTGGACGATAATCAGTTCGTTGAGCCGGGGATGGTCCTTGTTCGCCTGGACGATCAGCCCTACCGTATTGCTGTGGAGCAGCGGCGCGCTGCCTTGGCCCACGCCAAAATGCAAATCGATCAGCAAATGGCGGCCTTACAAGCAGCCGAGGCCGAATTGGAGCAGGCGCGCAATCAAGTGCGTTCCCAGGTCACCGGCCTGTGGGGATATTGGTATCTGCTGCGCGCCATCCAAAACCTGGTACGTTATCAGGAAGCTACTCTGCGTGCCAACCAGGCCACCGAGGAACTGCAGAAAGCCAATCTCACGTTGGCCCAAATCGAACAGGCTCGCTATGCCGAACTAGCGCCGCGTGGTGCGGCAAGTAAGGAAATGTCCGATCAGAAAAACGCAGCTCTCCGCGTGGCCCAGGAACAAGTGAATGCTGCCCGGGCCGCCGTGAAACAGACGCAGGCGTTGCTCGGCATCTCCGCAGATGGAAAGGAATCCTCGTCGGCGGACTTGGTCGAAACTTATCCGGGTGTGCGCTATGCTTTATCCATGGCGCAACAAGTGCTCGATACGCTGGGCATTTCTTTCAATTTGCTGAATTCACGCACTTCAGGCATTCTCACGCAACTGAATCGGCTGAGCTTGGCTTCGTTGATGGAGCAAGCGCCGGCCGTGCAAAGAGCGCAGGCGCGCCTCCAGGAAGCGCGGGCCGCCTTGGGGGGATCAGCTTTTAATCCGTCTCGTCCTTACGAGCACCCCACCGTCGTTCAAGCCCAAAAGGAATTGGAACAAGCCGAGCTGAACCTTAGTTATACCGTCATCAAGTCGCCCATTGCCGGTTATGTCAACCGCCGCTCCGTCAATCCCGGCAATCAGGTGCAAGCCGGCCAGATATTGATGGCAGTGCGTCCGCTGCATGAGGTGTGGATCGACGCCAATTTCAAGGAAAACCAAATCGCTAATCTTCGCATCGGTCAAGCAGTGGACATTTTTGTGGACGCCTATCCAGGCCGAGTCTTCCACGGCCGTGTAGCCGGTTTCAGTCCCGGCACCGGAGCAGCCCTGTCGTTGTTGCCGCCGGAAAACGCCACGGGTAATTTCGTCAAAGTGGTGCAGCGACTGCCGGTACGCATCGAACTAACCGAGCCGCCGCCGGAGGACACCCCGTTGTTCGTTGGTCTGTCCGTGGTGCCCGAAGTGGACCTCAAAGCGCCACCCACGGGACCAGACGCCGGCAAACGTTTGCTGGGCCGAAGCCCCGGCCCCCGGGCGGCAAAGTAGAGAAGGAAGGAGCAACGCGCTCGATTCGGGAGGAGAAAAACATGGCGACGGTGGATGCGGCAGTTCAGCCGACAGCAATTGCGCAGCCGCGCTTCAATCCCTGGATCGTCGCCTTGACGGTGACGATGGCCACCTTCATGGAAGTGTTGGACACCAGCATCGCCAACGTGGCCCTCAAGCACATCGCCGGCAGCATGGCCGCTTCGGAAGACGAAAGCACCTGGGTGCTGACCAGCTATCTGGTGGCCAACGCCATCGCCCTGCCGATGTCCGGTTGGCTGTCCACGCTCATCGGTCGCAAACGCTTTTACATGACCTGCGTGGCCCTGTTCACGCTCAGCTCGGCGCTGTGCGGCATGGCCACTAGTTTGGGGCAACTTGTTTTCTTCCGCGTGCTACAAGGCGTCGGCGGCGGCGGATTGCAGCCGTCCGAGCAAGCCATCTTGGTAGATACGTTTCCGCCGCAAAAACGCGGCATGGCCATGGCCGTCTATGGCATGGCTATTCTCGTCGCCCCCATCCTTGGGCCGACTTTGGGCGGCTGGATCACCGATAACTATTCCTGGCGCTGGATCTTTTACATCAACGTTCCGGTCGGTTGTTTATCGCTGTTTTTGAGCAACCTCGTCGTGGAAGATCCGCCCTACCTTAAGGCCCAGCGGGCCACCCTGCGGAGCAAGGCCCTCCAGATCGACTACATCGGCCTGGGGTTGCTGGCGCTGGGCCTGGGCACGTTGGAAGTGGTTTTCGATAAAGGGCAACAAGAAGATTGGTTCGGCTCGCGTTTCATCGTTACACTGACAACTATCGGTGTTATCGCCTTGGCTTTCGCTATTATCTGGGAGCTGCGCCACCCCAGCCCGATCATCAATTTATACCTCTTCAAAGATCGCAATTTTTTGTTTTGCGCCGTCATTATCTTTTGCGTTTTCGGCGTGTTGTACGGCAGCTCGGTGCTGTTGCCGCAGATGTTACAGACGCTGATGGGGTATTCGGCGACCATGGCAGGAATGGTCATGTCCCCTGCCGGCTTCTTCACCATGCTGGAAATGCCGATCATCGGTATTTTGCTGAGCCGTAAAGTCGACGCCCGTTGGCTGATCATCGCCGGCCTGCTGATCGTGGCCGCGGCGACATTCTGGATGTCTACGCTGACGCTCCAGGTATCCCCTGGCCAGCTTATCTGGCCGCGCATTGTGCAAACACTGGGGGCGGGATTGTTGTGGGTGCCGATCAACACGGCGGCTTACTTGAACATTCCCAAAGAACAAACCAACAACGCTTCGGGCATTTTCAGCCTTATCCGTAATGAAGGCTCCAGCATCGGCGTGGCCGTGGTCACCACTCTGCTCCAGCGCCACGCTCAGCTTCATCAAACTTGGTTGGTCGGCCATGTCACGCCACTGCATCCGCAGGCCGCCGCAGTCCTCCAACAGATGAGCGGCATCGGTGGGCCAGGCGACGGTGTGACGGGGACGCAACAAGGGCTGGCCCGACTGTACGGCCTGGTGCAACGCGAGGCGCAAACATTGGCCTATCTGGACATGTATCGCTTTTTTGCTTTCGCCTCCTTATTGGCTATTCCTTTGGTTTTGCTCATGCGCCGTTCCGTCGCTAAGGGAGGCGAGTTGGCCGCCCACTGACATCCAGGGGCCGCCAAAACACGAACGACAGTCCGTCAATCCACGATGAGCCGTACTACTTCGATGCGCACCCAAAGCGGATCGTATTCATGACGGCGGCCTTTGCCGAGGTGATTATCTTGATAATGGCCGCGCCTGTCGTTGAAGCCGATCCACAGTTGTTCCTTGTCCTTGGTCAATGTGATTTCCAATGGTTTGCCGGCGGCAAGGCACTTGTGAATGCCCGAAGTTTCGGCTTTGAAGAGCAGAGCGAAGGCCAGTTGAGGGTCCGGCGCCAGGGTCAACTGCGCTGCCTCCTCACTCGCCGCGCCTTCGGGACCGTTGACGTTTTGGCCGGGCTGTTCACCGTTGCCGCGATCAATCAGACCGCCGGCCCAGATCCGCACTACGTCGCCTTTATGCAGTCCGCCCTTGAGGGGAAGAGACAACGCGGTCCATTTCTCGCTGCGCACAGCGCTTTCGAGAAAATCCTGCGGCAGATAGTGCGTCAGCACTCGGCTCTCTACCTCCGCGCCTGAAACGCTCCTCGCTATGAGCAACACCAAAAAGAACGCAGCACTTCGCATGGCTTTCTCCTCGAAGGCCCCACCTCAGCATCGCAGGATCTTCGGTGTTTTCTTCTCTGTATTCCCTGTGACTCTGAGGTGGGGGCTTTCTCAGAACAGTTCGTGGACGGCGGCGCCGTGTTCGACGATTTGGATGGGGCGACCGACGTTGCTTTCCTTTTCGGTGCGCGGGTCGATGCCGAGCGCCTGACAGAAAGTGCAAAACAGGTCCGGCACTTCGATGGGTCGATCGACGATTTCGACACCGCGTGCGTCGGTCTTGCCGATGACTCGTCCTCCTTGGATGCCCGCGCCGGCCAGTACAGCATTGAACACCTGCGGATAGTGATCACGGCCTGCGGTGAGGTTGATCCACGGCATGCGGCCAAACTCGCCCATCCAGATGACCAGCGTGCGCTCCAACAAGCCGCGTGTCCGCAAATCGGCCAACAGCGCCGCCATCGCTTGATCCACTGGAGGGATGAGTTTTTTCAGCGCCTTCAGTTCATTGCTGTGCGTGTCCCAACCACTCGCCTGCACTTCGACGAACGTTACGCCCGCTTCGATCAGGCGCCGGGCCATCAAGCAGCCTTGGCCGAATGCCGAGCGGCCGTACTGATCGCGCACGCGGTCGGGTTCTCGATCTAGTTGAAAGGCTTTCGTGCGCGGACTGAGGACCATGCGGGCCGCCTGGCGGTAGAGCGTTTGATGATCCTGGACCAACTCGGCAGCAGCGTCTTTAGCTTGCTCTTGTTCCAACTCGCGGAGCAATCCCAACCGGCGTTCGAGGCGTGGAGCGGGGACCGGCGAAGGCAAATTGTCCGGCGGTTGATTGGGATTGGTGACGAGGAAGGGGGCGTAGCGCACGCCGAGAAAACTCGGTCCAATGCTGGGACCGGAGATGCTGACGAACGAAGGCAAATCGAAATCTTCCGGTCCAAGCTGCTGAGCGACGGTAGAGCCGAAGCCGGGATGAACGACGCTGCCGGAGGGAGCATAGCTGGTGTGCAAGAGATAAGTGGCCCGGCCGTGGTTGCCTTCTTTGCTGGTCAGGGAGCGCAACAAGGCCACTTCTTTCATAAGCGGCGCCAAGTGTGTCCAATGCTCGGCGATGCGCAGACCGGGCACGCTAGTGGCGATATCCTTAGTCTCTCCCTGTGTGTCGGCCCCTGGTTTGGGGTCAAACGTTTCAAATTGGCTCGGCCCGCCCGCCATCCAGAGCAAAATGCACGCCTTGCCCTGGCGGCGGATCTCGTCGGCGCAGACGCTCAGACAATCGCTCCAGCGCAGGCCGGCCGCGGCCGCTCCACTGGCCAGACAACGTAAAAATGCCCGTCGGCTGACAACGCCGTGGCTGTTGACACGCACATCGACGCAAGTTTGAAGAGGCAACATGGCACCCTACTTTTTGTGCAAAAATTCCGTGGAGTTAATCAGCCCCCACAATACGTCTTCGAACGCCTCTGCACGGTCGCCCACTTTTTGGACATAGTGCAAGCAAATGTTTGTTTCCTTGGCGGTGGGCCGCCGCGCCAAAACGCGCTCGTAGAGGGCGGCCACGATCTCTTCATCGGACTTGCCCTTGGCCAGCAAATCCGCGAGGAGTGTCTTGCCTTTGGCGGAGGTTGCGGCCTTTACCAAAGCACTGTTCATCAGTAGAAGCGCCTGGGGGATGGAGCCCTGCACTTCCTCTTGTGGCAGAGAGGGATCGACCTTGAACGTTTGATAGACCATGTTGCGCAGGCCTTTGTGCCGCTGCACTGCCGGTGCGGAACTGGGTGCGGGGGCCGGAATGGTTTTATCGTTTTCGTCGAAACCCAACGCTTTTTGCAGCGCCTCGAACAGCTGTTCGGGCCGCAACCGCGCTGGGCAGACCGTTACCATCCCGGCTTTTGCTTCCGGCCCCGCCAAACGTCCTTGATAGGCTCGCGTCAAGGCAAGGGCTTCGAACAACCAGCGCATGTCGTAACCGTTGGCGATCCAGTCTTTTTCCAGTATGTCCAGCACTTCGGGATAGCGTGGCTTGTCGCCGCACACGTCGTTGACCGTGGGATAAAACCCCCAGCCGAAGAGCGCGGTCCACATGCGATTAATGTAGCTGCGCGTGAACCAAGGATTTTTCGGGCTGGTCAGGAAGCGCGCCAGCGCCTGCCGGCGTTCCACGTCGGAGGCGTCCAGGGGAACGCTTTCGCCGGTGAGGAAGCGCGGCTGCATAGGAATAAGATGATCAGGAGCTTTTTTGTCGGTCATATAATATTGACCGTCACTGCGGCTTTCAATGGCGTAGGGCGTGCCGCGTCCATCCACGTCCTTGTGTTGAATCAGCTTGGCTCGCCCGAAGAAGGCGGCGAAGTGATGGAATTGCTCGCGCTTCCACGGTTCGGTCTTGGCGTCGTGGCACTGGGCGCATTGGATCTGCACGCCGAGAAAAACACGGCTGGTCGTGGCCGCAATCTCGATCGGATTGCCGTACAGCGCCGTCAGATAATTCACCGGCGCGATCTCGTCGTTGATGCCCGAAGCCGTGATCAAGGCCGTGACGATCTCGTTCCAGGGGCGATTGCGGCGGAATTGCTCGACCCACCAGCGATCGAACAGTTCCCAGCGTAGATAGTTGCCGCTAGCCGGCGTGTGGTACGTGACCACGTCGCGCCAGTAGCGCGCCCAGTTGATGGCATAAGCGTCGCTGTGCAAAAGCTGGTCGATCAGACGAGCGTATTTGTCAGGTGCGCGATCGGCGATCCAGCGACGCATTTCGTCCGGATCGGGCAGTTTGCCGGTCAGATCAAGAGAGACGCGGCGCAGAAACGTTTCGTCGTCGGCACGGGGCGGCAAGGGACGACGAAAGGCAGCATCGATGCGCGCCGCCGTCTCGTGCGGTGCTGGCGCGGCCGCGTGCAAGAACGGAGCCGCCGTTAGCACTAACAGTTCCAATAACGGGACGCTCCAGACAGAATAGCGCGGAAGATCCATCTCTCCTCCCTCGGAAATAGCGAATCCGCCAAACACGGCGAGGGCATAAGGTAGGCTCCCTATTTGTTAGGAGTAAACAGGAGTCTTTCGATTGTCAATGAAAAAAAATCTTAAGTTGCGATCCCAAGGGCATACACCGAGTCGGGGCGTTCGTTGGGACGAGCCTCTTCGTTCTCTCTCGTTCCAAACGCAGCTTATAAGGCCATACCGCCCTAACTTTCCCTCACAAGGAGGAGAAAGAAAAAAGGGCACAAGCATCCGTGCCAAGTGTATCAACGGCGCAGCCAGGCGCGGAGCACGGCCAACATTTGTTCGCTGTCCACCGGCTTGGACAGATAATCCCAGGCGCCGGCTTCGAGACACTTCTCGCGGTCGCCCTTCATGGCCTTGGCCGTCACTGCGATGATCGGCAGTGATTTCAAACGCGGGATTTTGCGGATCTCGCGCATGGTGTCGATGCCGTCCAACTCCGGCATCATGATGTCCATAAGCACGATGTCGATATCCTGTTGCTGCTGCAAAATCTTGATGGCGTCGCGGCCGTTGTCCGCTGAGACGATGGACATATCGTGCTCTTCCAACACCGTGGACAGGGCGAAAATGTTGCGCATGTCATCATCGACGATCAGCACTTTTTTGCCAGCCAGCACCCTGTCGGAACGGTGTAGACCGGCCAACAAACACCGTTGCGTCTCCGGCAATTTGCTCAGGTCTTGGTGCAAGAAGAAGGTAACCTGATCAAGCAGGCGCTCTAGCGACGAGACGCGACGGACGGGCAGAACATCGCCGTCCGCCGTCCGCCAACTCTCCACTCCCCCACTGCCTAATAGTCGCGGCTCCGTTGGGGGGGAAGATTCGGAATAGACGATGACCGGCAGTGGCTGACGGACAGCGGCGAGCGGATTGCGTACAGTCGCTTCCGCATCGACGATCAGACAATCGATCGGTTGCTCCTGGAGCAGCCATGCAATTTCCTCGCTGCGGCTGGCTGTCAGCACCTCGATGTCGCTGTCGGCCAAGAGTTGGAGAATGCGTTGGCGTCGCTCCAAGTTTGGTTCCACAAGAACCAAACGACGTCTTTGGCGTTTCAGGAACTTTACTAAATCCTCGAACAATCCATCCAACGTTTCCTTGTTCGGGACCGGCTTGGTCAGGAAAGCACGGGCGCCAGCCAACAGGGCGCGTTCACGCGCCTCTTCGGTGGAGAGAACACAGACCGGAATGTGTCGAGTAGTGATATCGTTTTTGAGGCGTTCCAGGACGCGCCAGCCGTCGATGTCAGGCAGGAGAATGTCCAGCGTCAGGGCGTGTGGCCTATACTCGCGTGCCAGCGTCAGAGCGGCGGCCCCCAGGGAAGTTACCAGTCCCTTGAGGCCCTTTTCGCGAGCGGCGTCCAGCAATAAGCGAGCAAATCCCAAATCGTTCTCGACAATTAAGAGGACGCAGTCGCCCGGCTCAATGTGTCTGCGATCGTCGCCGACTTCGTTAATCAGCAGGCGCGGCGGCGTCTCCTGACCTTCCGGCGCATCAACCACGTCCGTCTCTGGAGCAGGGAGCACCAGCTCTCCGCGACTTGAGTCTTCAGGGAGCTGGCGTTCTTCGCTGTGGGCGTTAGCGCCGTTGGCAGCAACCGACGTGACAGTCTCAGTCAAAGCAGCGGTTGGTTTGCGCACGGAACGCGGCGTGTACACCTGGGGCAAATACAGCGTGAACGTACTGCCGTGGCCGGGCCGGCTCGTCAAGCGAATTTCGCCGCCCAGCAGCCGTGACAACTCGCGGCTGATGGCCAGACCTAGGCCGGTGCCGCCGTATTTGCGGCTGGTCGAACCGTCGGCCTGCTGGAACGCCTCGAAGATGATCTGTTGTTTGTCTGGGGGAATGCCGATGCCGGTGTCGCTCACGGAGAATGCCAGCACTGTTTGCGCCTTATTTAGCTCCTCATTGTCTGCGCTCCAGCCACCGGCCGCCCTGGTGATGTTCAACGCTACCTGGCCGTGGTGCGTAAATTTGAAAGCGTTGGACAACAAATTCTTGATGACTTGCTGCAAACGTTTGGCGTCGGTGAAGATCGAGCGTGGCAAATCGGGTCCCATGTGGATGAGGAACTCGACATTTTTGGACTCCGCCACGTGCCGGAACGTCCGTTCGACGTAGCTGCGCAGGTCGTCCAGCCGCAACTCGCTGACATCGACGACCACCGTACCCGATTCGATCTTCGACAGATCGAGAATATCGTTAATGAGCATCAGTAAGTCGTTGCCGGACGAGTGGATGGTTTTGGCGAACTCGCGCTGGCGGGGCGTCAGGTTACCCTCGGGGTTCTTGCACAATTGATCGGAGAGAATAAGCAAGCTATTGAGCGGCGTGCGCAGTTCGTGCGACATATTGGCGAGGAATTCGGATTTGTACTTGGAGGTCAGGGCCAGCTGTTTGGCCTTTTCTTCCAGCGCACGCCGCGCTTGCTCGACTTCCTGGTTCTTGCGTTCAACTTCCTGGTTCTGATGGGCCAACAAGCGGGCGTTCTCTTGCAGTTCGCGGTTGGTTTTTTCCAATTCCTCGCCGCGAGCGGCAAGCTCCTGGGCCAGCGATTGCGATTGTTTGAGCAAGTCCTCCGTTCGCATATTGGCCTCAATGGTGTTGAGCACGATGCCGATCGACTCAGTCAATTCGTCGAGGAAGGCCTGATGCGTCGGATTAAAACGATCGAAAGAAGCCAATTCCAGAACGCCTTTGAGCTGTTTCTCGAAGAGCACTGGCAGGACGATGATGCTCCGCGGCGCCGCCTCCCCCAATCCAGAAGAAATGCGGAAATAATCGGGCGGCGCGTTGGTGATGTGGATCTTCTTGGTTTCGATGGCGCACTGGCCGATCAACCCTTCGCCCAGGGCGATTTCGCTAGGGACGCAGCCGCGATCAGCGTAGCTGGCCAGCAACTTGAGGCGTTTTGGTCCTTCTTCTTTTTGGCTGGGCGGCAGGACGTAGAAGACAGCTTGTTGGGCGCCGACGACAGGCACCAGTTCGGAGAGAATGAGCCGACCGACCGTGTTGAGATCGCGTTG
>OGCG01001591.1_pt1 | contig 10915 bp, 9 predicted proteins | sample 1570061 | NCBI WGS metagenome assembly OGCG01 (sample SAMN06268698, study PRJEB24515) | hot springs metagenome | isolation source: Joseph's Coat, Yellowstone National Park, Washington, USA | place: USA:Joseph's Coat, Yellowstone National Park, Washington, USA
AGAAAATTTTTCGTAATCTACAAAGATAGGTTCTATATTGGGAATATTTGAAAAATCTTTTTCAAAATCATTTCTTAAATTATTGGGCACACAAGTGTAAATCTTTATACCTCTTTTTGCAAACTCCTTTGTCAGAGATTCATAATATCTGCCTATTCCAGAACCTTTATAAAATAAGCCGTCAAGATAAAGTTTCATATTAGCTCCTTTTTTTCATAGAATAAGCAAATCCGATAAAAAATCCAAACAAAGCCCATTGCCAAATGAAAAATAAAGCAGCTGAATTAAAACCTTGCAAAAAGAATGAAAGTAGGAAAATAAGAAAGGCATATCTTATGTATATTAATTTTTTATTTTCGAAAGCAAAATTTATTTTTGGCAAATATTTTTTCATTTAATCCACCTACAATATACAATTTGATACTTTTAGCTTTTAACTGCAAAAAAGCTTTTATAAGACTAATAAAGTTTTTATGATAAGCAATAGATGAAACGCCTAAAATATACCTTTTTTGTTTTTCTAGTTTTTTAGGCTTAAATCTTTCGTCTACACCATCGTACACTATGGATATTTTATCTTCGTTAATGCTAAAATAAGTAGATATCTCTTTTTTGGAGAATTCGCTTACAGTTATAATATGTTTTGAAAATTTAAGCATTAAAGGAAAAACAATATTATAATACTTTCTATAGCTATAGCTAACTGGATATTTTAGATGTATTATATCATGAATAGTAACAATTTTATTTTCATAAAATACCGGGAATGTATTGGAAAAATTTATAATTAATGGATTTTTATTTGATTTTAAAAATTTCAAAAGTGAAATTTGATCCCATAATTGTCCTTTTAAACTTCCTATTTGTTTAGCGTCTAAAAATTCCGCAATTTCATTATGGATAAAATTCGATGGAGTGACAAATGTTATATTATAGTCTGTGTTTATTTTTTTTATAGCTTTACTAAGTTCAATACCATATCTTTGAACGCCAGCAATTGGCTGAGTTAGGAATCTAGCTGCAATATAAATATCTTTATTTATCATCTGTCAAACCACATTTTTTGAGGAACTAACATTTTAATCCTCTTTTTGCAAACTCTTTGATAAGTGATTCATAATACCTTCATATCCCAGAACCTTTGTAAAATAAGCCGTCAAGGTAATAACTAATTTTAAAATGCTTCTGTTTTTTTATCATAAACCTTATTTATTTGAGATTTATTTTTTAATATATATAATATAGCCTTTGCAAATAATATAACTGCAAAGAAAGTCGTTAAACTGGAAAATAATACTCCAAAAGCCGCTACTTCTCCAGCTTCATGCACAAAATAAATTAAAGAAATAAAAAATGGAAAATAAATATCTTTGCTCTTAAAGGTATCTAGAATAATTTTGATATAAAATATAACAAAAAATGTAAATAAATAAAACAAAATCAATTCTAAGGGGTTCCTAAGAAACAATAAATAAGATGTACCTAGTAACGTTGGGCCATCGCCAGATACTTCAATAACACCTCTCATCGGTAGCTGACCAGTTTTAAATAACCAAAGGGCACTACCTACCATTCCATAACGAAATATATTATAAGAAAAAAGATTACTAGCGATAAAAGATGGTATTTGTATTCTAATAAATTTCAATATTTCAAAATTTAACGGGTAAAAATTATTTAGTAAATTTAAAATATCTGATTTATATTGAAATATTGCTATTAAGTTTCCCATCATTGATAGTCTGCCGGTTAGCAAACCAGCTGCGGTTACAAATGAAATAGGTTTTATATCGAGTATACTACCATGCGCTCTTATTGCAAGTTTCATTGGAAAGACAAATTGATATAAAAATATACCTCCAACAAAAAGCAAGGGTAAAAGTAATAAAAATTTATAACTTATTTTTTGTCTTGATCTAAAATATAATTCAAATAAGAAAATTTGAAGTATAATTCCACTCCATCCTTTAGCTATTTGGAAAAGAAAATAAATTAATATGTTTGTTATATAAATAATTTTATTATTCCTATTTCTGTTTAAAAAATAATATATAGGGAAAATTGCATCTATTGAAATCAAATGAAGAACAAAAGATATGGAATTAGGTTTATAGCTACCTGCTACATTGGAAGCGCCCATTATAAAAAATAAAATATTTAACAACAGCAATAAGAGAAAAAAATAGTCAATAAATTTATAAAGATGTATATTGAGGTTCAAATTAGACTTAATTAGTCTTTTTTCTTTAATGAATAATATATAAAATTTATATACAGAGAGATAAATTAAAAGCTGTGACAAAAATAACAAAATAATTGTTGTATTGCTTACTGTTACTTCCCAGGGAAAGAAATCTCCTGTGAAAATATGTGTATTAAGAATAACTAAGACTTCTATTAAGTCCATCAATGCCCAGAAAAAAACAATAAATAATTCTATGCTGATGTATTTTTTTATTTTAAACATTTATGTTAAACCCAAATTATAAGCTGTTTAATTTTTTCAACAATCTTTTCATTATCATACATTTCATCGAACTTCTTCCACACTATTTCATAGTTAATTCTGCCTTTTAAAGCATCAATACATTTCTTAGCAAAATCCTCTGGTTCTGTAGCATTTGGAACGACATATTCAAGTCCTGCTCCTAATAATGACTAAGAGTACATTTTCTAAAAACCGCTTTTTCTGTGTATTACGTTTTAATTGCACACCGAATACGATTCAAACTGCATCCTTTCAAAGAAATTGAGATCTATTATCTCAGTTTCTTTGAAAGAAGTCATCCAAAGAGTAGCTCAATTTATAGTAGCAGATATAGAAATTATATAATTTATCTTACCGCGCTACTCATACCTGGGGGAAAATCTGCTAATTGTTCTATTTTATCCCAATTTTCTTTAAACCATTCTATGTTATCTTTGAATCCTTCTTTAAAATCTATTATCGGTTTGTAACCAATTAGTTTTTCTGCTTTATCGATTGATGCAAGTAGACGTGGTTTTGTATCCCACTTACGTCTTTGCTTAAAAACTATTCCTGCTTTGCTTCCTGTTGCTTCTATTACTAAGTTTGCCATATCTTTAATCGATATTTCTCGGCCTGCTGCTAAGTTAAAATTTTCTCCGATCGCTTTTTCGTAATAACCTGCTTTAATAAGACCTTGAACGAGATCTAAAACATAAGTAAAATCTCTTGTTTCTTCGCCTGTACCAGTAATGGGTAATGGATTTCCCTTCATTGCCCAATATATAAAGTTTGGAATAACGTTGCGATATTGCCCTGGAACTTCTCCGGGTCCGTAGGAATTAAAAAACCTACAATTAACTATTGGCAATTCATAATGATGATGATAAAAATTACAATACATTTCTCCAGTCATTTTATTGATTTGATATGGTGTTGTTAAATGCATAGAGATAAAATCTTCTTTTAATGGTAATTGTGGATAAGACCCATAGATTGCACATCCACTCGAAGCATATACAAATCTTTGTAATTTTGCTAATCTTGAATATTCTAATAGTTTTATTTGTCCTATGATATCAACCTCCGCAGAAATTTCTGGATAGTCTACAGAATTTTGATTAGCGAAAAAAGCTGCAAGATGAAAGACAATTTCTAGATCTTCTTTAAAAACCCTTTTTAGATCTATATCACTTCTTATATCACCTTTTACAAACATAATGTTAGGAAGAGGAGTTACATTCCAAGGATCAGGTACTTTTATAGATGATAAATTATCCAAAACAACAATTCTACCAGAATCGCCAACTAATTGAGATAAAGCAATAATTAAATTACTTCCTATTGCACCTGCTCCACCGGTTACAAGTATATTTTTTCCTTTATAATAATTTAATAAATTGCTTTCTAACTCTAATTTCTTAAGATAATCATTAACCAGTTTAACTTTTTTTTCATAATTAGCCATATTATAACTCCTCCTTTAATTATTTAATAATATTTCTACAATTTTTTTAGAAGCATTACCATCCCCATAGGGGTTTGTTGTTTGTGCCATTTTGTTATAATCATCTTCTACATTATAAATTAATTTTTCTGTTTCTTCAACTATTTTATCTTCATATGGACCAATTAATTTTGCTACACCAGCTTCGATACCTTCTGGTCTTTCTGTTTCTGTTCTTAGTACTAATACTGGTTTTCCTAAAGATGGTGCTTCTTCTTGTATGCCACCAGAATCAGTTAGAATTAGATACGACACATTCATAAGATGAACTAAAATATTATACTCGACAGGATCAATTAAAAGTATTCTGTCTATATCATTTAATATTTTAAAAACAGTTTCACGAACGTTCGGATTATAATGAACAGGAAAAATAACGTATACATTTTTGTTTTTTTCGACAATTTTTTTAATACCTCTACAAATATTTACAAATTTTTCGCCGAAATTTTCTCTCCTATGTGCAGTTATCAATATTATTTTATTATTTTTAGGAATATTTTTTGTAAGTTCAGTAACGTATGTTGGTATCGGTTTTTTTAGAATATAAAAAAGGGAATCTATGACCGTATTGCCGGTTAAAAAAATGTTCTCTTTGTTTATACCTTCGCTTAGCAAAATATTTTTCGCTCTTTCCGTAGGTGCAAAATGATATTTTGTTACCAAAGTAACAACTCTTCTGTTAAATTCTTCTGGAAAAGGTGATGTTATGTTAAATGATCTAAGTCCTGCTTCTACATGCCCGATATGTATATTATTATAAAAAGCTGCCATTGCGGTTGCCATAACTGTTGTTGTATCACCTTGAATAAGAACGATATCTGGCTTTTCTTTCTTTAGAATCTCATCCATTTTGGTTAATACACTTGATGTTATATCAGCAAGAGTTTGATTTGGCTTCATCAAGTTAAGATCAATGTCCGGTTGAATTTGAAATAAATTTAAAACTTGATCCAACATTTCCCTATGTTGAGCAGTAACACAGATTTTTAAATCTACGAAATCATGCTTTTTTAATTCTATAATAAGGGGGGCCATTTTTATGGCTTCTGGTCTTGTACCAAACACCACTAAGATCTTTTTGTTTTTCATTATTTCATCCCTATAAAATTTTCTATTTTATCAAGAATTACATCTCTATCGAAGTTTTCCTTAACATATCGATAACCATTTTCCCCCATTTTTTTTAATTCCTCTTTTTTACTATAAATAAGTTTTGTTATTTCTATAGCTTTTTGTAGATTATCAGAAGTACAGGAATATCCACATTTTGCATTTTCGATAATTTTATGTCCATCACTTTCTTTATTAAGAAATGCAAGAATAGGTTTACGAGATGCCATATAACCCAAAATCTTCCCTGGTACAACAGGAGTTTTATTTAAACTTGTCAATGATACTAATCCCACATCACAATCGGCCACTAATTTGGGATATCCTGTTTTAGAAACAAATGGTTTAAAATAGACATTATTCAGTTGCTTCTCTTTTACCAATTTTTCTAAACGTTCTTTCTCCATTCCATCGCCGACAATTAAAAAGCAGATATCTTTTAGTTCTTTAATATTTTCTGCCACTTCAATCACAAAGTCCAAACCTTGCGAAGGTCCTATAACACCAGCAAAAAGTATAATGAATCTATTTTCTAAACCATATCTTTTTCTAAATTCTCCAGTCAAATCTACTTCTTCGAAAGATTTGGTTTCTACCCAGTTTTGTAAAACATATAACTTATCTTTAAAATTTGGATATCGATTTAAAATAAAATCATAATTGCCTTCAGAGTGAACAGTAAAAATATCTGCATTTTTGTAAGCTTTATATTCCATTTGTTCAAAAAATTTGATTAGCATTTTATTTTTTAATATCCCTAAATCTATGGCATTTTGAGGAAAGATATCTTGAACATTTAATAAATATCGCGCTGCGAATTCTTTTTTAATCATTTCTCCTGCTTTTGCTAAAGGTAAAGGTGGCGTATAAACTATTACTGCATCTATCTTTTCTTTGGTGTATTTTTTGATTTTTTTATAAAAAATATATGGCATATATAATTGTGCAATTCCTCTAATAATAAAGTTTACTTTATGATGTGGTAATGTTTTTACTCTGATTATTTCGATATCGTTTTCTTTGGTATATTCGAGAAATTCTATGTCTTTGTATTCGTCGGAAAGATTATATTGAGGATAAGATGTACAAACGATTATTCTATGCCCTCTCTCTTTTAAACCTTCTGCAAGCTCTTGCATCAAATGCGAAGCTGATCTGATTTCTGGTGGATAAGAATCTGTAATTAATAGGATTTTCATAGTACTACTGGTTCCCCTTTTGCTATTGATTCTTCGATTTTAAAGATTGTTAAAGTAGAATCATATATATCTTTGTATGTAAGTAAAGGTTTAGATTTCCCTTTAATGACATCGATAAAATGTCCTAACTCGTTTTTATATCCCATATCTTGATTGATTGTTTTATAAGATTTTCTTTTTCCGTTAAAGAAAACCATTGTTTCTTTATAATCATTAATAACGATTGTTTTCCCTTCTGAATAGATTTCTACTCTTTCTCTCGAGAAAGCCTTATCTCCCGATGCAGTATAAAAAATATTGCCCACTGAACTATCTTGAAAAGAAATCGTAATATTTATATTGTCATTATTAATTATGCTTTGATCATCACCTTTTATCCTTTCTGCATAGATTTTTGTAGGATTATTACCTGTTAAAAAGATTAGCATATCTACAAAATGACAAATCTCACCAACAATTCTGCTTCTTCCTTCTTCTTCCGAATGAACCCAATGACTTTTCGGAACAAAACCTGCATTAACACGATAGTGGATCATAGTGGGATTGATCCTTTTTTGTAAATATTGATATGCCTGTTGGGCATGGGGAGAAAACCTTCTGTTATAACCGACCATCAAATAAGGTGCATTATTCTTAGAAAGCAATTTTGTGTAAAGTTCGTCAATTTCTTGTAATTCTTGTTCATTGATGCATAATGGTTTTTCTACAAATACATGTTTGTTATTAGATAGTGCTTCTATAAGCATCTTTTTGTGTTGACTATGGGGTGTTAAAATGACCACAGCATTGACATTTTGGGATGTTAACACCTCATTATAATTTGTTGTTATTGTATTAAATTTATATTTCTTCCCTGTATGGTATACATTCGCAGAGGAGGAAGTAGATATTATGCTGAGTTTGGCATCTTTTATTTTGCTTAAAGCTGGTAAGAGGACGGCTTTTCCGAATAATCCAGCCCCAATAACACCGATATTGATTTGATCTTTTTTAGTTGGGTATGAACTGTTTAAATATTTTGTTTTATCGTCTTTGTAGTTTTTAACGTCTGATTCGGGATATTGTAGTATTACTCCAATATAATTAGCAGAATTTCTTAGTAAATCTTCGTATGCTTTTAAAGCATCATCGATTAGGAATTTATGTGTGATAAGCTTATTTACATTAACTCTTTTTTCGGAAATAAGTCTTAAAAATTCTTCTAAGTTTCTATTTTCTGTCCAACGCACATATCCGATTGGATAATCTATCCCTTTTAATTCATAAAAGGGATCAAATATACCAGGTCCACCAGCTTTAGAAACAACTATTTCGACTTCTTTATGCCACATTTCGTTTCTATCTGGATGGATATCTGCTACGCCCACTAATACAATTTTTCCTTTCATTCTTGCAATTTCTACCGCGGTGTTGATCGGTTCGTTGCTTTTTGTAGCAGCGGTAATAATCACAGCATCAGCACCAAAACCATTAGAAAATATCTCTACTGCTTTTTTAAACTCATCTAAATCATTAAAAGCGTAATCAATTCCAAGTTCCTGAGCAAGTTTTACTTTATTTGGATCAATATCAAACCCTACTACTTTACTACCATATGCTTTAAGTATTTGAACCGTTAATAATCCTAAAAGGCCTAATCCAATAACTGCAACATTTTCTCCAAACGTTAAGTTTGCACTGCGAACTCCATGCAGGGCAATTATCCCCAACATTCCAAAGGATGCTTCCTCGAAGCTCACATTGTCGGGAATATTGCAGCAAAGATGTTCTGGAACAGAAATATATTCTGCATGACTTGCATACCCAGCACCTATACATGCCACTCGATCCCCGGGCGAGAATTTATGAGTGTTCGCACCAACTTCGACAACAATACCTGCTGAACTATAGCCAAGTGGAGTAGGGTTATCAAGTCTTCCTAATGCTTCTTGAAAGGTTTTTAAAAAGCCTTCTTTTTTGGCTTTATCTAAAAAACGCTTTACTAAGTCTGGTCTTGCTTTTGCTTTTCCGAGTAAACTTTTTTTTCCTAAATCGATGATAGATTTTTCTGTACCTATGCTTATTAGAGAAGAAATATTTTTTACCAAAATACTATTAGAAGAACAATTAGGTACAGGAACATCTGCTAATTCTATTTCTCCAGTTCGATAATTTTGAATGAGCTGTAACATCGCGACCTCTTTATTTAATAATTTTTTGTTGTTTCATCCATTCGATGGACCTGATGATACCTTCTTTTTGAGAAAAAGGCAAGGGTGATGCAATTTCCATTAGATTGGATAAATCAAACACATATTCGGTTGTAATATTATTTAGCCTGAAACTTGTCAAGGGTGCATTTGTCCAACCAAAGAATTTTAAAATATCTCCAGTATATGCAAAAAACTTCGCTATGGGATAGAACATCTTGTGTATTTTTGGGGCATTCATATATTCCCTAACAGTTTCTGCAAAATCGTAAAGATCTGTTGGCTCTGGATCACCAACATAAAAGGTTTTTTTATCGACAAGTTCTTTTTTTGCCAAAAGTATGCTATGAATTTCGTGTGCAATATTTTCCACATATCCCATAGACCTTTTATAATGACCATGCCCTATATGCATATACCAGCCTTGATAAACAGCTTTAAAAAAATTGATGTATGGTTCCACCATCCAAGGTCCCCAGACAGAAATTGGACGAATGATTGTCCATTGAAATGGCATTTCTTTCCAGTTTCTCACAATAAGCTCGCCCTCAACTTTACTTTTACCATAGGCAGTTGTGGGCATATAATCGGTATCATGTTTAGGAATATAACCCATCTTACAGACGAGCAAAGTAGATGTAAATATGACATGTTCTACGGATCCAGCTTTAATGCAAGCACTGATAATATTTCTTACTCCATCTATATTCGGTGCAAACTCTTTTAAATCTGTGATAGAGTGAGCACCTGTTTTTGCTGCAAGATGAACAACATGAGTTGGTTTAAAATCGTTAAAAATTTTTTCAAGTTTATGGTAATCCATTATATCACATTCTTTGTAATATTGCTTATGTGCTTGTTTTAATGGTGGCTTAATATCTATGTTGATTACTTCTAAGCCTTTATCTAATACATAATCCATATAATTTGTTCCGATAAACCCAGAACCACCTGTAACAACGATTTTCATTTATTTGCCTCCTAGGGAATTAAACTCTTTTATTAACTCTGATGCTACTATGCTTATATCATATTTTGTTCTAAAAATTTTAGCATTTTCACTAAATTTATTTTTTAATTCTTCACTACTTAAAATTATATTAATTTTTTCAGCCAAATCTTCTTCAGAATAAGGGTCAAAATAGATTGCATATTCTCCTGCCAATTCATTAAAAGGAATAAATAAGTTGTTATATTTTTTGCCATCTGAAGCTATAGTTGGAACCCCAAGTGATAAAGCTTCAATTAATGGTATACCAAATGTTTCCTCTAAAGAAGGAAAAACAAAAAGATCACAGTGAACATAATAATTAAAAACTTCATTATGGGAAATTTTTCCAGTAAAAATTACATCATTTTTTAGATTCAAATCTTTTATTAAGTTTTGTAGTTTAATATAATAATCTTCATAACATGTATCACCCACAATTAAGAGTTTTCCAGAGTAATTATATTTTATTTTGATTATACTAAAAGCCTTTATCAAAGTTTCAAAATTTTTATGCGGTGCTACTACAGAGAGCCCAAGAATATAATTGAAATCAATTTCCCTTTTTTTGTTATTAAGTTCTTTTAAATCAATATAGATTCCATGATGAAGTATAAAAGTTTTGTTTTCAGGGATATTTAGCATTTTACATATAAGATCTTTTGACCTTTTTGAGCAAAATCGAATTTTATTCGCTCTTTTAGCTGACAATTTGGTTAAATAGAAAAGTAACTTATTTCTTAACTTTTCTTTAAAAGACCAATTATTTACAATTTTAGTAAATGGATTAGTATTTTCAATAAATAAAACTATTTTGGTTGGAGCCAGCAATGCTGTAGTATTGCCAACAGAATACAGCAAATCTATTCTATTTTTTAATAAAATAGAAGGTAATATAAATTGTTCATATAAAACTCTCAAATATGGATTATTAGGAACATGATTAAGAATAATTTTGTGAAAATTATCTGGAATTTTTTTAATGATTTCCTGCTGCTCTTTTGATACAATTATATAATAATGATTTTCTTTATCTAACTGAGCTATAGTTGGCATTAAAGTCTGAAATACAGAAACACCAGCCCCTGCTTTTGCACTAAGAGCGTTGAAGGCTATTTTCATGGGTATACCTCGTTTGATTCAATAAGATTTTTATTTTAAACGCTGAAGGTAAAATGACTGCTAATAAAAGATTCATTATAGCTGTCCTCTCAATTTATAATACACATACCCTAAATACTCCCTTAATGCTTCTGACGATTCGGTTAGATTTAAAAGCGCAGGAAGGTAAGAATAAAAGTTATAATGATAGTTTTCTTTGTAATCAGTTGGGTAGGGTATTACATTAAGTTTTGCTTTTTTAAACAAAAACACCGCACGCTTCATGTGGTATGCTGATGTTACAAGAATTATCGTCTTAAAGTTGTGTTCTTTGCAGATTAAAGCTGTATT
>OGCG01001592.1_pt1 | contig 10908 bp, 9 predicted proteins | sample 1570061 | NCBI WGS metagenome assembly OGCG01 (sample SAMN06268698, study PRJEB24515) | hot springs metagenome | isolation source: Joseph's Coat, Yellowstone National Park, Washington, USA | place: USA:Joseph's Coat, Yellowstone National Park, Washington, USA
TGTATGGAAGTATTGTATTTGGCAGAATATAATTGTAAGGAACATATGATACTACAGTTCCTATAGTGTTTGTTGGATTTGGATCATAAAAATAATTTCCATTGTTTGCATAGGCAGTAATTGTATTAGTTGTTGATGATAATAAAACACCATTAAAAGTAAGATTCCATTTTGCCCCTACAGGTATAACATTTTCAGTAAATTCAATTGCAAAAGGAGAGAAATATGCTGTTTCTGTTATATTTCCATTCATGACCACATTTGCAATTGTATTACTACCAGTATAGTTTCCACTGCCGCTTCCAGACCATCCATCAAATATATAGTTTGCTAATGGTGTTGCTGTTATCTGCACTGTTGTTCCCGCAGGATAACTGTTTGTTGTGGGTGTTACAGTTCCCTCAGTAGGTGCACTCGATGCACCTGTTGCGGGTATAGAATCCGCAACCATAGTTAATGTATAAATAGGCAATTTGGTAAATGTTACATCAATAACATTATAAGGAGTTGCAGTTGAAAATACAACATTGCCGCTTTGTGGTGATATAGAATAATCATAAATTGCATTTATAGTGAATGGATAATTTCCAGAAACGGTTGGTATATATGAACCTGTAAACTCAATATAATCGCTTGTTGATGATAAGGTATTGCCATTGAAGGTTGCACTCCATGAGGTTCCGGATGGAAGACCGGTTTCAACAAATAATATTTCATTTGCTTGCACAAATGTTGCAATTTCTGTTATATTGCTGTTCATTGTTACAGATGCAGTATTGCTGGTTCCAGTATAATTTCCAGCGCCATTGCCAAACCAGTTGTAGAAAGTATAACCTGGAGAATTAGATGCACTTATAGGTATTGTTGAACCTGTATTTTCAGTATATGAACTAGTAGTTGGTGTTGTAGTTCCACCATCAGCAGGTGCAACATTCATAGATAAAGTAAAAGTTGTAGGAAGAAGCGGAGATCCAGACAAAAGAGATTTTGGAATATTTCCACTTATTTTTGTTATCACCGCACCAACTTCTGATATCTGTGTCTGCGATGGAATATAAGATGAGGTATATTCAATCCAAAGTGTTCCTGAAAAGGTCGTTCCGAGCGGCGAATTTGCAGGAATAGGACATTTGAAAAGCTGTGTTGCTGTTTGTTGTGGTGCAAGATTAAGAGGAGTTTTAAGATGTGAGAATGATGAAGGAACTGAAGTGCTGTTTGAACATCCAACTGCAATGATGTTTATTGGATATGTAGAACTTCCTATTGTCGCTGCAATATATCCTGAAGAATTCATTATCGGATTAGAGCATAAGAAGCCAACTGAACCTATACATGAAGAACCCGTAAGGCTAGAATTAAATATTCCAAGTTTTATTAATATTACTAAAACAACTGCAATCGCAAGAACCGCCCACCCATATGTTAAAAGATAATCCATTGCGCTTTGTGCTTTCTTATTCTTCTTATTATTAGGATTATATTTCAAAATCTCACCAATTAATCTATCATAAATATTAATTAATCAATTAATCTATTTTATAAATATTTTTATATTATTAATACAACATTATAATATAAATAATTATATTTTATAAATTAATTTTATAAATTATAATATGAATAATATAAATATATAAATGAAAATTAAGCTTTGTATTAATAATTTACAATTTATATAGGATAAGATGTTAGAACTGACCTCCTCCCATGAATAAACTCTTGGCTTTCTGCTGTGCATTATATAACTACTGCTTAGCAGTTGCAAGCTTTGCTGACTTATGTGCAATGCCATGAATAGTATTTGGTAATGGAATGGCAAACACTTTAATAGGAAGATTTATTGTGATAACTGGCCCATTTTTAGGAAAGATCTCTGGGCTCAATGCCGCTGTACTGCAGTGTACTAAGGATACTTGAAATTAATTTATGAACACCAAGTTAATTCATTCAGTAGGAGCTGTTATTTCAGTCAATTCCCCACTTAGCAGCTTCTTTAATGCATCTTTTGGATACTTATCATTTGACTTGTATATCTTTATACCCTTGCTCTTGAACTCATAAAAAGCTCCAGCACCTATTTCTTTTGTTATAATAGCATCAAAATTCTTGCTTAAGAGCATTTCCAGAACCAGACGACCCCTGCCACTATGCTCCTTCATGGTTGGCGGAACCGTGTTCTTGAATACCTCTTTCGGATTTTCCATTTCAGGCATTTCAAAAATTGCAAATTCTGGGGCCCTGCCGAAATGCTGCGATATTATCAGGCCTTCCTTCTGTGGCAAAACAGGAACAATTACTCTCATTATATCATCTATATTATGTAAATCTAAACAATTTTAAGCCCTTTTGAATTTTTATGAAGTATAAATACGCTTTTCCAAGTTTCTTTATCAGCACAAAGGTTTATTAATTAGTATGATACTAAATTTATTAGTATAATACTAAAACGGTTATGCGTATGGAGTTCACTAGGAGGGAAAGGGACTGCATAGAAGATATTGCGTATGCAAAAAGCACTACTCTGACAAATCTTAGCAACGCTCTTAAGGTAAGGGCGCCTACTGCCTATTCACTTGTGCAGCGTCTGGTGAAAAAGCAGGTTATTAAGAAGGATGAAAATAACCTGATTACACTTACTAAATTTGGGAGGAAATGTGCTTCAGATATAATGTTTAAGCATAGGGTATTTGAAACGCTGCTTGCGAAGAATGGCGTGCCGTTAGATGCAGCATGCAAGGAGTGCAGAAAGATAGACTTCATGCTGAGCGACACGGTAGCAATGGAAATATTTAGCAAGCTAAATGCGCCTTCAAGATGCCCGCACGGGAAGCCGATCAGGGCTTCCTTTGGGTGATTATATATCGATAGCTTTGAACCTATGGAATCCGACAAATGTCACTATAGTTGAGGCACTAATACTGGCATATGTGCTTGGGATAGTACACGGTATAACCCCTGATGAGCATACATGGCCTATAACCTTCTCATATGCTGTGGGCAGCTACAGCACAAAAGGAGGGGCAAAAGCTGGTCTTCTCTTTTCCACTGGGTTTACTGTACAGCGTGCCATACTTTCAGAGATAGCCTTTTTTGCCCTTGCAGGCATTTTCATGTCAAATTTTGCATTTGGGATTACATATGTTGTAGTTGGAATTGCAATGGCTGCTGCAGGGTTCTACATAGCAGGCATAGGCAGATATCCCCACTGGCATTATATAGAGGAAAAGCTTGGAGTTATATTTAAAATACACAAGGAGCACAGCCATCAACAAGAAGCAGAATTTGAGCACAAGGTAAACCCAGCACTATGCTGCGATGATAAGATTTCAGACAAGCCAGTGCCACTGAAACTTGCTCTGGTGCACGGCTTTATAGCTGGCTTTGGCTTCGGGGCCTTTGCTCTAATAATATATACTGTATTGTCGCCTGCAATGCATTCTGCATGGCTGGGCTGGCTTCCTGGAGCTCTTTTTGGCCTTGGAACTATGACAATGCAGATAGCATTCGGCGCCTTTTTCGGCACTTATATGCGCAAGATGAAAAGGCTAACTGAGAGAGGAATAAAGTTTGTGTCTGTTTTTATGTCATCTTATGTATTAAAATACGGTGGGATTGCCTTCATAATAGGAGGCATAGTTGTTCTGGCGTTCCCGCAGATATTAAACTATGCAATAAATACAGGCATAAAGGTACACAACCTCCATTCGCTTGGCATAGGCTTCTTCCTTGTAATAATAAGCGTGATAGTAATAGGTTTCATCGGCTATTTCAAGGCAATGCGCAGCGCAACGCGCCTTGGATATGTATCAGGTGCGCAACCCGCAGTCACTAAATGATATCATTATTTGATTATAGTTATCTTTAACCCGTTTCCAATGTCTAGCTCAGCTTCTCCGAAGCCCACCTTACTTATTGTCATTGCGCCCTTTATGTCATCGACAGCCGATGAAAGTGCTCCCTCAGCACTGCTTGAAATTACAACCTCTCTCAGAGGGGCATTAAGCGCAAGGCCGTTGTCATGCTTCCAGCGCCTTATAAATGAAATAACATCCACAGCAGTCTTCTCATTTGAATATGCTTCCTGATCTATATTCCCGGCAACAGGCCATTTTGTCAGATGCAGCGAAACCTTACCTTCTCCGAATGCCTTGTTTATCGCTTTGTTGCCTATGAAAATCTCCTGGTAGAGCTTCTCTGTTGCGAATGGCATAAACGGAGCAAACATCTTAAGCACCTGTAGGAATGTATATACCAGCGTTCTGCATGCAGATTTATCCTTGCCGTAAACCCTGTATTTTATAAACTCAAGGTAGTCGTTTGCAAATGCCCAGAAGAAATTCTCTACTGCATTTCTCGCCTGGTAATAGTTATAAACATCAAATTCCTTTGTTGCCTTGTTTATTGCTTCATAAAGCGCATATGTTATCCATTTGTCTATCGGGTTGTTGCTTTCTTCTTCAACGCTAGAACAGTTCATCTCTATGAATCGTGCAATGTTCCACATCTTGTTGATAAGCCTGCTTCCTGCAATTATCTCTTTTTCTTGGAAAGCGCAATCCTCTCCCAATGATGAAGAACTCGCCCAGTACCTGACTGCATCTGCACCATACTTGTCAAAGTATTTTACAGGGTCTATTATGTTGCCAAGCGACTTATGCATGGCCCTGCCATTCGGGTCTAGGCCATGCCCTGATATGACAATGTCATGCCACGGTATGGAGCCCATGTGAAGGTAGGACTTGACTATTGTTGTGAATGCCCAAAAAGTTATTATGTCATGTGCCTGCGGCCTCAGGCTCATTGGGAATATATATCTGTATTTTTCATCAAGCCCCCATCTTGCATTTATAAGAGGCGTGAGTGAGGATGTTGCCCACGTATCAAGCACGTCTGTCTCTGGCACAAACTCGTCAGAACCGCATTCACACTTCTCTTTTGGCTTATCGACAAATGGGTTTACAGGCAGGTCCTCTTCCTTTGCAATGGCAGGCTTACCGCATTTCTTGCAGTACCATACCGGGAAATAAACGCCAAAATATCTCTGCCTTGATATGCACCAGTCCCACTGGAGGCCGTTCACCCAGTTAGTATACCTTGCTTTCATGTATTCCGGGTACCATTTTACTGCATTTCCCATCTCAAGTAGCTTGTCCTTTATATCAAGGTATCTTATGAACCACTGGCTTTTCACTGTGTATTCTATTTCTGTACCGCACCTTTCATGCGTATTTACCGCGTGCTCTATCTTCTCTTCCTTTACTACGAGCCCCATGCCTTCAAGATCTTTTATAATTTTTTCCCTTGCTTCCTTTACACTCATGCCAGCAAAATAAGGATGCGTAATCTTGCCTTCTTCGTTTATTATAAGCTTCAATGGGAGGTTGTATGCCTTGTACCAGTCTATGTCAGTCTGGTCACCGAAAGTGCAGCACATTACCACGCCGCTGCCTTTTTCAGGATCCACCCTGCTGTCTCCAATTATTTTTACCTTCTGCTTGAATATTGGGACTTCAACCTCTGTGCCAATAAGCCTGCTGTTTGCCTTGTCATCAGGGTTTACAAATATCGCAACGCATGCAGGGAGCATTTCCGGCCTCGTTGTGGCAATAATCACGTTTTCAGCAAATTTTATGTACACCATCTTGCTTTCTATTATCTTATCTGCCAATTCCATCTGTGATACAGTCGTCCTGCATTTAGGGCAGTAGAGCACCGGCCCCTCCTTTCTGTAGATCCTTCCAGCCTTGTAAAGATCCACAAAAGACTTCTGCGACACCTTCTGGACATCTTTGCTTATGGTCTGGTATGTTAGCGACCAGTCTATTGAAAGTCCGAGCCTCTTGAAAATATCAATGTACTTCTTGTTGTATTCCTGTATGTCTTTATATACAAGTTCTACAAATTTTTCCCTTCCAAGGTCCTCTGCATTTATGTTGTGCTTCTTCTCTATTAGCAGTTCAGTAGGCAGGCCGTTGTTGTCAAGGCCAAACGGGTAAAAAACATTGTAGCCGCGCATGCGCCTGTACCTCGCTATGAATTCTGCATTTGCATAAGAATATACGTGCCCCATGTGGATGTCTCCAGAAACAGTTGGCGGCGGGGTATCTATTGAAAAGATCTCTGCATTTGGGTCATGGCTGAACTTGAATATATTGTTAGCTTCCCAAAACTGCGCTATTTCTTCTTCTGTCTTAGTGTGGTCATACTTGCTTTCCATGATAAGAGTTTGCTAAACAAACTATAAAAATTATATGTGCGGCTGTTGGCCATATTAAGAATCTGATTATAAAAGAATGCGAGATTCAGCAGGCACCCACAGAAGATATTTAAACCTGCTTAAATATATTTGATTAAGGCTTCTATTCTGCATTCTGGTCTGGTGGTGTTGTGTATATATTATCTGCGCAGGAAAAAGTGGGGAAGGAAGTTGTTCTGAGAGGCTGGGTTTACAGGAAGCGCGAGAGCGGAGGGATAATTTTTGTAGTGCTCAGGGACAGGAGCGGCATAATGCAGGTCGCAGTTAAAAAGGACGTAGTTGATAACAGATCATGGGAGGCAGCGCAAAACACCACAATAGAGTCAAGCATCATTGTAAAGGGCACAGTGAGGCAGGACCAAAGGGCTCCTACAGGCTTTGAGCTCCAGGCAAGCCGCTTCAGGAATGTTCAGGTGGCAGAGCCATTCCCTATAACAGAATACCAGAGCACAGAGCTGCTCCTTGACAAGAGGCATTTGTGGCTGAGGAGCCAGAAGATGGTTGCAATAATGAAAGCAAGGGCGCTTGTCTTCAGATATGCAAGGAAGTTTCTTGATAGCAGGGGCTTTTATGAGATAACGCCTCCGCTTATAACAATGGCTGGAGGTGAAACTGGCGCTGATCTGTTCGAAGTTAACTATTTCGACCAGAAGGCTTATCTAACAGAATCATCGCAGCTCTATGCAGAGGCAATGGTGCCGGTGCTTGACAAGGTATATTCATTTGCACCTTCTTACAGGGCCGAAAAATCAAGGACAACAAAGCACCTCGCAGAATACTGGCACCTTGAGCCTGAGATGGCATACTACAACAATGACAAGAATATGAAGCTACAGGAGAGGCTGGTGAGCTATATTGCAAACAATCTTGCAGATAACGAAGATATATTAAAGACCTTAGGCTTGAATCCTGAAGACCTTAAAAAGATAAAGCCGCCTTTCAAGAGAGTCACCTATGAGAAGGCTATAGAGATAGTCAACCAGAAGGGTGGAAACCTCAAGTGGGGCGATGACTTCGGAGTGCCTGAGGAGAAGATGCTCACAGAGGATGAGGACAAGCCGATATTTGTATATGCGTGGCCCAAGGAGATAAAGGCATTTTATGCAAGGGTTGACCCAAAGGATCCACGTGTGGTATTGGGTGCTGATCTGCAGGCCCCTCACGGCCACGGTGAGATAATAGGAGGTACTGAGCGCGAATGGCGCATGGACGTGCTCATGGAGCGCATGCATGAAGTGGAGCAGGCCAAGGGAATAAAGTTTAACTTAGACAACTATCAGTGGTGGCTTGATCTGAGGAGGTACGGCTCTGTGCCTCATGCGGGCTTCGGGATGGGCATGGAGAGGGTTATCAAGTGGCTTCTCAACCTTGACCATATAAGGGATGCAATACCCTTCCCAAGGATGATTAACAGGCTCACACCATAGCTTTATGCAAAGAGCCGTTTGCACATCATTCAAAAAGTCTGCTTCTTCCAACGCTCTTTATCTCGAAGCTTCTTACCTTCTGCTTGTTACCGAATATAAAGGTGGCTTCTATAATGAAGCCGTTTATTATCTCTGGCAGCCAGTACTTGTCATCATCCCACATTTTGTTGAAAGGTATGCTGTCAATGTCAAACCACTCAGGCTTCATTTCTTCGCTCTCCCTGGGCCTACCAGACCACTTCTTTATTGCGAATACTGCCACCTGTTGGTTCCAGTTCTGGTCTTTCGGCATTTTGTCGAAAAAGAAGTAGATGGTGCCTATTCTTTTCATCTCCTTGACCTTTATGCCTATCTCCTCCTCTGTTTCACGCTTTGCAGTTTTAGTTATACTCTCTCCAGGCAGCTGCTTACCGCCGTAGCCATTCCAAAGTCCGGCACCAAAGCCCCGCTTTTTCATTGCTAATAGTATTTTGCCATCCTTTATTATGAATGACAATGTAACCTTCCTTAGGGAATTTTTGTCAGGCAGATTATCTAAATCATACATGCTGATAGATTTTCAGGGCAAATATAAATAGCTTTCATTGTGTGTGCAGATGCCCTTTGTTTTGCAGTATTATATCAGCATTATCAATTTGGCGTGCAGGCCTTCCTAAGTAACTTCTGTAAGTGCTACTGTCAACATATACACTTAAATCACTGATGTCTATCAAAGGATCAGTAAGCATAAAGAGACCCTCTACAATAACTGCCTTTTTACTTTTTGGATCTACAGCCATGTAATCGTTGCGGCCTAGCAGCTTATGATTACGAACAGTCATCTGTATTGTGGTTCCGTGCTTGAGTTTTCGCAAATCGTTATACAAGCGTTCTGTGTTGTAGATTGCTTCATTTCGGTCTGAATTAGTTACAACTCCATGTTTTTTCTTTTTTAACGCCTCCATTTTGCCCAAGTAGTAATTATTCGTAGACAAGAGCAGCGCGTCACCATTGAGATGACTGGCTAGTGCTTTTGCAATTGCAGCAGTCTCTTTTGAGTATGAGCCTGAAGCAATAAGAACTATCACTTGACCTCTGCCCTTTTTGAGCGTGACTAGCGCATCCACCGCAGCATTAAGCACCTGTAAGCCCTTCTCAAGGCTGAATATGCCTTCTGCCATATTATTGATGCTATTCCAAAGGTTCTTGTTCTTGTAATTCTCATCAAATGTTATTTCATTTCCAAACCATGGTAGTGGTTTGAATTTTCTGGCCGCCTTCACTGATTCAAATTCTATCTCAGCAGTAATAAGTCCAGAAAGCCTGCCTGAGAAGACATCTATCTCTATCTTCCTTCCTCCATATGCAAGTATATACCTTGTCTTGGTTATCGGCGAGCCGCATGGGGCTGATTTCCAAAGGTAATTAAATAAGTCTTTAGAGATTTCCAATTCATTTTCTTCCCTGCTTATGCCATTGCCTCTTTTTAGTGTTAGTATATGCTGGCTTCCCTCTTTTCTGAGACGTATTTCATTATTCTTTGATGACAATAAATAGGTCTGCGCTATTCTTTTATGCGGAAGCCTGCTTATGCCATGAGGAATCTTCTCTAGCAAAAACTTCCTTTCTATCTCAAGATTTTCAGCATTCTTTTTGGCTTCCTTAATCTTGCTAGACATTGCATCAATGTCTCATTTGTGGTAAAACCACCCTGATGGGCAGTCCATAATTCAAATATAGAAAAATCAATGATGAGAAGAGAAGTAACGGCGAAACTGGCAATTTGATAAAAAATAAGCCAGCTTCGCAAGAATCGACAGTTTGCCGATTATATCTTTTTTACGTTCTTTGCCCTGGGGCCTCTTTCTCCTGCTTCTACTTCATATTCTACATTGTCCCCGACTGCCAGCTTTGCTCCGCCCTGTATAGCGGTGCTGTGCACATACACGTCCTTTCCGTCTTCGCCTGTAATGAATCCAAAACCCCTTTCGGAGTTGAACATTTTCACTTTTCCTTTCATTCTATCACTGCATACTTTATATTTCGCTACATATTTATAGGGATAGGCTTACGCAGTAGCATAAAGGATAATCTACAGTATATGTATTATTGCTGCCAAATGCACCTTGTAAAGGAAAATGCAGCTATGGATAAATTTTTGCAAAATCGGTGGAGCACAGCGTATTATTAATTTTTTGCTGTATAATCAGAATGATTTGATGCAGATATCAGCCAAGGACCTTGGATGGATAGAAATGGAAGACTTCTGCCCTAGATGCTTCTGGGTAGAGCGGCATTACAAGCTGCCTTTCCAGGTTGGTTTCCCTGGCATCTTCTCTTCTATTGACTCCTATACGAAGAATGTAGTATCTAAGTATTTCGAAAGATACGGGAAGCTTCCAGACTGGCTTGGCGAGATTGGCGAAGTAAAGCGGCTTGTAAAAGAGAAAAGTTCAGACTTCAGGGTTGAAAGGGATGGTGTTACCCTTACAGGAGTTCCTGACGAAATTTTTCAGAGGCCTGATGGCAGCTACGGGATAATAGACTACAAAACTGCAAGGTACACTGGAAACCAGGACATACTGATGCCTGTATATGAGGTTCAGCTCAATGGCTATGCTTATATTGCAGAGGCAATTGGCGATAAGCCTGTCAATGATCTTTATCTGGTTTACTTTGAGCCTCCAAGCCATGATCACTTCGATGAACTGACAAGCAAGCATACTACAGCTGAGGGATTCGAGATGCCATTCAAATCAAACATACACAAAATAAGGAAGAATACAAAAGAGATCGAGAGGCTTATGGAGAAGGCTAATAAAATATATGAAATGGCTGTGCCTCCAAAAGGCAGAGATGGGTGTGAAGATTGTAAAAGGCTTGACGCTCTGCTTGCGATGCCTAAATCTATATAAGCAAATTGCTCGGTTCTTTGATTGACGAACTAAAAATCAAGCTTTAAAAATGACTAGAGCAGATATTTTCTGTGATTTTATGGAAAGATTTAACACAGGCGAGAAAAACCCATTGCTGGATGCAGCGAGGGACAAATATATAATACAGGACAACACCTCTAGGTTTGGAAACGAAATAGGCATATATGTAAAACTTATAGGAGACAGCAACCTAATAGACAAAGGAGTAATAGATTACTTTAGAAGTTTTAAGGAAGAAATGATGCAGATTGGCTTTCCTGAGGATGTTGTAAACAATATCAATCTCAGAATTATCGCAGACTCTAGTGGA
>OGCG01001594.1_pt1 | contig 10891 bp, 12 predicted proteins | sample 1570061 | NCBI WGS metagenome assembly OGCG01 (sample SAMN06268698, study PRJEB24515) | hot springs metagenome | isolation source: Joseph's Coat, Yellowstone National Park, Washington, USA | place: USA:Joseph's Coat, Yellowstone National Park, Washington, USA
GGGGAGGCCCTGAGGGGTAGATGTTTTCCGTAAGCTTACACAAAATGACTGATGTCATGTCTTATTATGGTGTATCAAACTTGACAGAGCATGCCATGCCTCAATTAATGGCTGGCCTATGAGTCCAAGGGTGCCAAGGAGTGCAGCCATAAGGCCATGTTTTTCAAAGCGTTTGGTGATGTCTTTATAGGGCCTAAGCTCGAGCCTTATTGCGTTTGGGGGGTCTTTCTTATCGTTATGATAACCGTAAATATAACCGAGAGTCAAGAGCTCTTTAAGGTTAGATATTTCTGGTAAAGGTACAATAATCTTGAGGGACTCCGCGACCTCCACGCTGTCCCTACTCTTGAGCTCTAAAATGAACTTATCAAGAGGCACTAAACGACTGCCTCTATCGTGGCGCCACCTATTGCTGCCCTTTACTTTGATCTTGGGTTTATACTCTATGTAAATATCCACGGGCGGGTCTATGGCTTCAGGTGGGGTTATGCTTTTTGCTATTCTTAGGGCTTGGGGCATCATTGTGCCTTTGAGCTTGCCAAGGCCATTCATAATGGTGTGCCTTGTGCCTATGATAGCATCGATACAGAAAAGCATATCTGAGCTTAGAGCATCAGGGTCATAGGAGATAGACTTAGCAGTATTCTTTAATGGTAAGAGGACTAAAGAAGGCCATCCTTTAATCTCTTGGGGCAACTTATGGTCTGTCGTGATTAGTATGTGCCACCTTGAAAGGCAAGATTGTAAAGCGCTGCCATAAATTTGAACACCTACCTCTAGGCGTGGAGCAGTATCTGGGGCTCTCTCATAATCCTCGACGCCCTTTGCAGGAATATCCACAACTGGCTTAACAACACTGCCTCCATAAGGCATGGGCTCGGGAGGATTGCTATTGGTGGAGGCTATGAGCTTCTGAAGGGCCTTGAGGGAGCCAGCACATACGTATTTGCCATTAGGGTAAAGAAAACAGGGGAATCTTGATTTTGCACCACCTCCGACACCTATGGGAATGAAATAGACCCTACCGCCACCTAGGATAAGGGCAGGGATGTCAATAGGGCCAAGGGAGATATGGGTTAAACGGAGGTGCCTTAGCCTAAGCTGTGTAAAAGCTGTATTATCTGTATTACAAGTATTATTAACTTCTTCATTTTCATTTTCATTTTCGCAGAAAACTGGCGCATTACCCCTAGTCCTACCTAGCATGACCCTGAATTCCTGAAGAGTGTCTAAAAGCTCCCCAAGTACCCCTTGGGGTCTTAGCTCTCCATAATTTCTGATGGGCCTACCATTAGTAATGTTAAGGGCCTTCCCGCTTATTGTGTCCAAAGGTATAAGGGAGGCAACATAATTAACGGCGTCCCAATTAACATCGTAATAGCCCCTCATAGCCTTCCCCTTCTTTGTCTTTGCTGGCATTAGCATGTCCCAGTCCATAGCGTTATGAATCAACTTGTAAAGGCTCAACTTATTGCCCTTGTTGAGCTTAAGCATTGCCCTGATTTCTCCAGTACTTATGATTTCAGGCCTTGGCCTTTTCCTCAACATCTTCTTTGCAAAAATCCAGAGCATAGCTGGGGGTCTAAGATTAAGCCAGACAGGCTGAGGGCCTGCTGGGGGTAGTATAACAGCGGCTGCTGATGGGTGCTGTATTAATAAAGCGGGAGAGGGATGGGGGTTTGAAGGACTACCTCGGCCAAAACCTTTAAAACTGTCGTTATCATATCTTATATTATTGGAGTGCATAGCAGAGCACCTCTGGGGGGCTAAGGGGTCTTGCCTTGGAGGGGCAGGGGGCCCTTAAACCCCCCTTGCGCTTTTATCGTTTATATTATTATTCTGGGAAAATTTAAATATATATCTTCAGAGCATCTGAGCAAATCCCCCACCTTTAGGGCGGGAAGAATTCGATAGAAAATAACTCTAAATATAACTCTCATTCTTAATATAGTATCTCTGACAATTACTGACTCATATTAAGCCATAATTAAGTAGTAATTAAGTAGTAATTAAGTCATAACGAAGTCATAATTAAGTCATAATTAAGTAGTAATTAAGTAGTAATTAAGTTGTATGCAACCATCAGCTTTAAGACCTTTTGCCGCTTAGAAAAAAGGGGGTCTGGTGTGAGCGAGACCAAGAATCAGGCACTCTTAGAACTTTTCAATAATGCTGTAAATGCCTACAACGAAATTGTTTATATGACTTCGACAATTGGTCAATGGGATGTCGAGAGCACAACCAAAGAGCTAGCTCTTAGAGTGTTGAATATAAAGAAAAACATCTATTTTTATGCTGAATGGGTCGCGAGGGTCTATGTTGTCTCGGCTACTGTGGCTGGCAAAAAGCCAGATAAGCGCAAGACTATGCGTCTCTTATCTGCCGCTAAAAAAGTCGAGAGGCTTGCCCAAAAAATTATGATAGCTGCTCAAATCGAAACCAACGTGCTCGACAGCAACCGCGAGCAAAAAATCGCTGAGAACTTCGCAAAAGAACTACTTAGCAATGGCAACGCGAAGACCTTTCAGATCAGGGTTCACGCCATATTTAGGGAGCTTACTAGACTCTCTCATGAGTTGCTCGAGGAAGCAACAAACAATTTGGCAACTATTGGCCTAATACCAAGGAGAAGAATTATTGAAGAGTTTACGGAGAAGCTAGACTTAGTCGCCGATCAAGGCAAGCTGTCTAAGCCCATTGACGATAACGAGCGAAGCGAAGGTAATTAGTAAAACATAACCAGCTTTATCAGTATCTTCTGAAAAAGGCTCACCTCTCTTTCTTGCCTCTTCCGTTGCGTTATAGAACCAGTTAGTGAGAGCCTCGCTGGCCTTCTCTATTAGTTTCTGTATAGGCTCATTAAAGAAGCTTTCAGGTATAATAATGGGAGGCAATTTCACCTCCACAATTTTTTCTCTTGTCTTATCCATGAATCTGAGCATTGAGATTAATGTATTTGCATAAAGCTGTCTTTTTGCCTCATATTCGGATCCTCCATTATCAAGAAGTGCATCTTTACCTAGCAGATTTATAGCAGCAGTAGTTAACATCCTCCATGTATATGTTGGTATCAATGTATAGAGTCTTTCAGCTACCGCAAGCTTTCTTAATATATTTGTTTGTGGACTCATAAGTGTGGCCACAAGTCTTTCTGTGTCTGTAGCTAAGGGTAGCTGAATATTCCTCTGACCTCCTCCCCTATCGCGTTGATCTAGCATTAATACATCACCTTTAAGACCCCTAAATCCTCGAAAAATTTAATATATACTTGTAATAATAGCTCAGCAGCACTTAGCCTAGCCATGGCTTCTATTGAGCCTTTATCATAGTGACTCCCTAGCTCATCTGCAAGTTTCGAAAATATGAGCTCCACGACCTCATCGAATGCTCCTTTTTCCGCGTATTTCTCAAGCCGAGGGAGTGGAAGATCTGGATACCTTATTTTAAATGCCCTCAATAGCATTTGCTTAATTATTGATGTTAAAGCATCACCATAGAACTTAAAGCCTATTGTAAGCAATGGCCCACTTAGGGAATTAATTGTTGCTTTTTCACAAGCTAAGGCCGCATTAACTGTTGAATTATAATAAACTTTATCTTTGTAATCATGCGTTCTCGAGGCCAACGAGGCTTCTAAATAGTCATTAATCAAGAGATATGGAACATTACCTATTATTACTGATTTGAGTCTAGGGATTACATGCTTTAACTGTATTTGCGACATCATATTCACCTTAATTTATTCTCCAGAAAAGGTTTATAAGAGGGCTATCAAGAAAGTGCTTCGATTTTTGCCGAAACTATTTTTTGCTACAAATTTGTAGCTCAATGCGCATGAGGTCAGCCATTATTTCAGGCTCGATAAAATATCCTCGGCGGTCTTGAGTTCAGTATAATGTAATATGTAGTCGAGGCTTGCATGCCCTGTGATTTTTGCGATTATTGAGGGGCTAACGCCACGCTTCAGCATATATGTAATGAAGGCATATCTGAGGGCATGGGTATTAAAGCCATAGTTCTTTTTGGCATAATCGGCAATATCGACCCTTGGCGCTTTAACCTTTGAGAGGCGTAAGCAGGCCTTTAGCAGGTACTCTCTACCTTCCTTGTTTCTAAGTTCTTCAGGCAACACCATTAGCCTTGTCTCATTATCCTTGTGTTTTTCTATGCTAACCCTCACACTTGTTGCCTTGCCTTTGGTGTTGCAGAATTCCTTAACGGCCTTGATGGCCTCTCCTATCCTTGAGCCATTTCTCAACTGTATTAATAGAACTACGTCCCACTCGTGCCCAATTTTGTAGAGATGGCTCAATATCTCGCTATAGGCCTCCTTATAGTCTAAACAAGCATCCCAGCCTCTCTTTACGCAGTCTTCATTGCTAGGCACAGACTCACCTTCACGCTCTAACTTACGTTGGCAAGACCTTAAAAAGGTAGAGGGTCAGGTCTTTAGCCCTCCCTTGCCCTATGATTTGAAATCTACCGTAGCGGGGTAAGGTAGGCTTCGGGCTTTGCTACAAATTTGTAGCAAAGCTAAGCCTAGTGCCTAAGCTCCTTTAGCTCGCCCAAGAGCTCCTTTAGCTTGTTTTCTACATCTTCAGGCTTCGGCCCTGCTGTTGCATAATCCTTGAGCCTCCTCGCGAGCTCTCCAAGCTTGTCTAAGCTCTTGGCCAGCTCTAGGGCATCCTCAGGCTTCAGCTTACCATCCCTCAGCCTTGCCTCTATCGCCTCAGCTAAGGCATTAATGTAGTCCATCTCCCTGCCTTCCTCTATTAGGCCTTTAAGAATAAGGCCAATATTGTTATGGGTCTTGCTGACCTCGATATATGCATTAGGGCCTAAATAACACCTTCTTAGTTTTGGCCTTGCTCTCCCATCAGAGCTCCTCTCCCATCCCTCATAATGAACTGCATAATAATAGATATTGTTGCCTATTTTCCTCTTTTCAACATAACGATAAGGCTGGCCACACCTTGGGCATATGCCTCCTTCTTCCCCTCCTTCCAATTCACTTCGCCTCATGCTTAATAGAACAGCTGGGGGTTAAAACATTTTCCGTAAGCTTGTGAAAAATGTCTTCCTGTGTGCCTCATTTTCCGTAAGTTTGTGTAAAAGCTGTGTGGATTATTGTTTTCCGTAAGTTTATGTAAAATTTGAGTTAAGGGCTTCGTGAGCTCGCGCTGTGTATATCTATATATATAGATATACAAAGAGACGCCTGCCCACTCCTTGCTTACGCCTAATTTTAGTCGTGGGAGGTGAGGAAAGAGGGTAGAGAAAATGCAACGAGAGGAGGGAGGAAGGGGAGGAGGGGGAGGCCCTGAGGGGTAGATGTTTTCCGTAAGCTTACACAAAATGACTGATGTCATGTCTTATTATGGTGTATCAGACTTGACAAAGCATGCCATGCCTCAATTAATGGCTGGCCTATAATTGCAAGGGTGCCAAGGAGTATAGTCATTAGCCCATGTTTTTCAAAGCGTTTCGTATTTTCAGCATAGGGCCTAAGCTCGACCCTTATGGCTTTGTTTCTAATAGATTATAATCATTACCGCTAGGTATTTATGTGAGGAAGCTCAATATAAAAACAGGGATGCGCAGTGAAAGCTTCTGCCTGGAAGTGGGTAGCCATAGCCTTTATAGTCTTATTCGCTATTGTGGCTTTGTTCGCAGTAATGTTTTACTACGGTTACAACTCTGTATCGTCATCGTTGCAGTCATGTGAGAGCTCTTCATTTGGGTGGGAGTCGGTCGTGAACCTTGAGAACATAACAACACTTGTTAACGATCAAACCGTAAGTGAGCCAGCAGGCTCAACCTACGACTTCAATTTTAACATCCAATACGCTGGGTACATAGAGGTTGAAGTCTCTTCCTCAACAACTTCAAACACTTACGTGGAGGTCTATGGCGTATATAATGACTGGTCATACAGTAGTGGCTGGATATCAGTTGGGTCAGGTGGCACTGTATATTTCCCAGTGGTCCCAGGCACAGTGACCGTCTATATTGGAAACACCAACTCGTTTAGTGGCGCCACGCAGACCGTCAGCGTAGTGTATTACTCTTAATGGGGCTCTTGTTTGTCCTAAAGCGAGCTTAAAATTTCTTCAGCAGTTTTAGTTTCCGTGTAATGAAGTATATGGTCAAGACTTCTATGCCCCGTAATTTTTGCAATAATCGATGGACTTACACCCTTTTTTAAAAGGTGTGTTATAAATGCATATCTTAGTGAATGAGAATTAAATTTGTAGGTTCTTTCGCAATAAACCTTTATAGCTCCTTTTGGATTCTTTAGCTCTGACAACCTTGTGCAAGCTCCTTGCAATAATAATTTGCCTTGTTTATTTCTTAATTCTTCGGGCAAAACCATAACTCTCTGGTCATTTGTTTTATGCTTCTCTATATTCACCAAAACTTTATTTTGTCCGCTTTCGCAAAACTTTAAGGTAGATTCCACAGCTTCACCAATCCTAGAACCATTCCTTAATTGTATCAAGAGAACAACGTCGAATGGTTTTTTCTTTTTTGTAAGATGCAATAATATTTTTTGATAAGTTTCTGTATAGTCTAAGCCAGCGTCCCATCCTCTCCTTATCCACACCTCTTTTTCTAATCTCTCTACCATCAGACTCTCTCCCTCTGTTATCTTTTGTTTAAGAAATCTTAAAAAAGATAACGTTTCCCTTTTTCCCTTTATAATATCAAATGTTACCCTACTTAGGTAGGGTAACAAAGTAGGGTAACAAAGACTAATCTTTAATGTTAATCTTTTTCTTTAATTCAGTTAAAGCATTATCAACCTCTTGAATACCTTCAATAAATTTTTTCTTACTTATTTCGTCTAATTCGTTCCATACATCTGCTATTTTTGTCAAATGCTTTAGTTGGTTTATAGCGGAATCTGGACTTCCAATATACATATGGGCTGTTTTGTTTTTCTCTGGATCAAAATAGTTAACAATAAAATAGGTATTACCATTTACATAAATCGTATATAATTTAGCCACTTTCTCACCAATATAAACTTTTTACACTAAAACTTAAAAGTCTTAGTTAACGTTTTATAATCAAGATTAAAGTGGAGTGCGATTCCCCAATGAATGAAATAAGTAATAGCCTTAGGGCTAATAAGCTAAACGAGTGTTGGAAAATCTCACTAGAAACTAATCAGCAAGGCGAAAAACTTGAAAAAGTTGAATATAGAGTTTCAACCCCTGTCTGGGTTATTGCAAAATTTCTTTATGATAATGCATTTGAAAACGTAACAACAAGAGATTTACGGTATTTATTGAGTGAACAATCTACAAGTGCTTTTTATGAACATATCAATAAAGCCATGGAAAAGGGCATTATTAAAAAATTAAAGAACGGATTATATCAGGTAAATAAATCCAAAGTTCTCCATGTTCTCCATTTAATCCCTTTTGACGCAAAGAAGAGATTCATGAATATAGGACAAGCAAAACAATGGCGAGAAGCATTGAATATAGCGAAATTGTGGAATAACTTACTGAAGTTTGCAAATAAACAAGTGAAAAATTCCGATGGGACTACCCCCCGTGGGTCGAAATTTTTGCCATTTATAATAGATAAAATACAAACTCCTAGTGGGCAAACAGTGGTTGTGTATATAATGGGAAACATGTATATTATTCTAGAGGGATTAACAGAGAATAAAGAGTTACTATGTGCAGACATCAGTCAATATATTCCAAATGGGAAACTATGTTCGACAAACCCTGTTATCCTAGCCAAGTATATGAAAAAACCAGAACATCAAAATAACAATAATGGTGATAGTAATAATGATTTTATGCATAATGTAATTACCATATCAAAAGATTCAAAAAACAAAATCATATTTTCAATGGAAACAGATCTTAATCAATTACTTAAGGAAACTAATATTAAGAGAGTTCATTTAAAACAAATAAACTATGATAATATGTTGCTTTTTGATAACATTAGATTTATAGATCCAAATGGCAAACTAATTCAGGATCCTTTAACAAGAGAAGGAAATAAAAAACGGTTAAAGACGCTTAGAGAAGTCGTTGATCTTGGCGATAGTTTAAGATATGCAGAAATAAACATTCCTGTTAGCAATCCTACGCTTTATCACTATGCTAAACTAATGAATATTTTTACTTACACATCAAAGGTTAAAGATTCCCCCAACGTCATAAGAATTGAGGCAAGACCTAGAGCCAAGGTTATCAAAAAGTTTGGATTACCGCGTGTAATATTGTTATTTATTTCATATCTTTATGAATTGGGTAAAATTTATATCGCACTAGCAACATCTTATATGGAATCTTTAAAAACAATGGCACTAACATAAATAACGTGAGCATAGTCCATAAATCTAGCCAAACTTAGCACGTAAGCTATTTGTAGTTAGGAAAGACATCTTTCCTAACCCAACCAGCTTTTTCCACATATATAGAATACACAGCATTGCTATTTTTCATGGGCACTCGCACAAGGGATTTGCTTATGGTTTGTGTGAGTGCCCATGAGCTTATGGATTAGGAAAAGCTAGTTTTCCTAATCCATGCGAGTGCCCATCAACCCTTAGCCAAAAATAACTTATATTTTTTATATTTTCTACTTTCAAGCTCTTGCAAAACAGTATCAGGTATATTAATTATTATTCCACCTTGGCATTCTTCATTTTTCCCTAAACAGTTAACGCCTACACCATTGTTAGCTAAAGGTTTGCCCCTGTATTCTCTCCTAACTAAAGGAATTCCCCCCAAACTATAGCACTTTTGAACCCATTCCCTAAGCGCATTTTCCCCGCTACCTATTATATTCCCCATATTATGCACCGTTTTTCTTATTATATATAATAAAAACTAATATAATTTAGTATCACTATTTTAGATAGCTTTTATATTTGCTGTAAAATTTTTAGAAAGCTTAAAAACTCCGATAAATATAACAAAAAGTGAACTCTTAAAAAAAAGAGTGGAATTCCCCAATTCCCCAAGAGTGCGATTCCCCATGACAAATATAGAGAACTCAGATACTTATATACTTATATATAAAAATAAACATATATACTTTTTGAATTATATTGGCAAACAAGCCTATGATGTCAATCTTTTTTTGCAAGAAAGCTTAGCTTTAGGCGAATTTAATAGAGCAATAGGAAATAGAATAGTTCCCTTGAGTTCAAAAATCCTTTTTGGCGTTTATAAAAACAAATCTACTTACATTTTTGCCATGGGCACTGTTAATGGCTATTCATTTATTGCTTTACAAAGAGATGTCGACGCGCTTATAGAGACGGCAAGGGCACTCGCACAAGATATCAAAAGTGAAGAAGAAAAGAAAGATGCAAATAGATTGTTAGAATTAGCAAAAAAGCTAAATGAAAGCTATAAAAATGCAAGGGCTAATGGAGGCTCAGATGTCGAGAGAGGTTGTGGCTCTTATATCCAATATGAATTAAGCGATTTCAGTCCAAATGAATTCTATGAATTGTGCAAATTATATATGCGATTTTATGGAAAACTCCCCTTTAAAATTTTCATTACTGGGACTATACTTGCTTATACTGAAAGCAATTTTATTGAAATCCCCAACCTTACCTTTTCCCGAGGTTTAATAAAAATAAAGCTAACCCAAGAGCAATTAAGTATAATTAATTCTTGGACTCAACGCGATGGTGTTAATGGCTCTGTATATTTGTTAGACAATTATGTATTAAAAAGGTCGAGGAGTTTTGAGGAGAAAAAGAACATATTGAAAACATTCGAAACCAAAAGCGAAACCAATGGAACCTAAGAATATATATTCTACTACTATTGTTATACGGAGAGTAATTTTATTTTTTCTTTTTATTTTGACACTAGAATCCTATATATATAATTAGAATTCTTAGAAATTGCCCCAAGGTCTGGAGCAATACCATAATTTTTTAATCTTAGTGGCAAATGATGTGGCAAAATATTTGGCAATGTGGCAAAAGTTTGCCACTTGAATTTTTTCCAAGTCTGACCTCCTCCCCACCCTGAAGGGTGATACACACACTTACGCAAACACCAAGGGCACTCGCACAAGTCTATCTTAATGGTATCGTGCGAGTGCCCATAGCTCAAAAGGGAACATTATAATCTAATGTTCCTATATTAGATTAATTAGTCTAAAAGAAATCGATTTTTTATAATTTTTCAATTTTTAAAACTAATTAGTTTTATAATTATTCATGGTTATTTTTCTCGATAAAGAGAATGTCATATTTAAAATATTTCTATATATTGTTTAATATTTTTTGTTAATTGACTTTTGTTCGGCTTTTTTCTAAATTTTTCACAAAAAAATTAATATATAGCTGCTGCTTACATATACTAAATAAGATTTTCTAATTAAATGGATCAATCCACTCCAATCCACTGGATCAATCCACTCCAATCCACTGGATCAATGCACTAGTGGAATGTATCAATGCACTCCATTGCACTGAATGTATTGATACCAATCAACTAAATTTATTATATAAATAAACTAAAATCTACTATATAACAAAAATTTATATAATTTCTTAGTAAATACTAAGAAATTTACTTGGAAATCATGTGAAATTTCCATGCAATTACATGAAATTGAATTTCATGATACCAAGAAATTACATGAAATTGAATTTCTAATTAAATGTATCAATACACTACATTGCACTGAACGTATTGATACAAATGACTTATATAAAATAATAATTAATATATATCTAGTTAACATATGTAAGTTAATATTAAACTACATTGTATTACATTGTAATTCCAATGTATTTTAATGTAGTTACATTGTAATTCCAATGTATTTTAATGTAGTTACATTGTAATTCCAATGTATTTTAATGTAGTTACATTGTAATTCCAATGTA
>OGCG01001595.1_pt1 | contig 10887 bp, 8 predicted proteins | sample 1570061 | NCBI WGS metagenome assembly OGCG01 (sample SAMN06268698, study PRJEB24515) | hot springs metagenome | isolation source: Joseph's Coat, Yellowstone National Park, Washington, USA | place: USA:Joseph's Coat, Yellowstone National Park, Washington, USA
TTTTATATACTTATTTTGTATATTCCTATTATGCTGTCTAGCTTACTTGAAAAGATTATAGCCGGAAAATGGATCGCTGGGCCAAGCATAAACGATGCTTTGAAAAGAGCAGAGCATTTCAACAAACTTGGCATGCATACAATAATAAATTATCTTGGTGAAGAGTTAACTTCAGAAAAAGAGGTAGACGATGCCGTTGAAAAGTATATATCGCTTATAAATGAGATAAAGAGTAATGGCTTAAACTCTTCCATTTCTGTTAAGATAACACAGCTTGGCTTAAGGATAGGAAAAGATTTGGCAAATAAAAATTATAACAAGCTAGCAGAATATGCACGCAAAAACAATGTATTCTTATGGCTTGATATGGAATCGAGCGATACTGTAGACGAAACAATAAACGCTTACGAGAGGCAAGTAGATAAAGGGGATGTGGGCATAGCGATACAGGCTTATCTAAGAAGAAGTGCAAATGATATTAAAGAACTTGTCAAGAGAAATGGCGTTGTAAGGCTCGTTAAAGGAGCGTATAGCGAAAAAAGAGAAATTGCTTTTCAAAGAAAAGAAGAAATAGATAGAAACTACGAGAGGCTTATGCTGTATCTATTCAAGAATGCAAGAGCTTTTACACTAGCTACGCATGATAGCAATATGATAGAGAAAGGCTTAAGGCTTAATAAAAAGTATAAGAAGGAGGTTACCTATGCTATGCTTAACGGCATAAGAAATGAGTATGCCAAATCTCTTGCAGAGCGTGGTGAAAGAATAGCAATATATATACCATTTGGCCCTAAGTGGATAGATTATGCTTATAGGCGCATGCGTGAAAGAGGGCATGTGTCGCTCATTATGCGCTCACTAATAAGCAATAAATAATATTTAATCGGATTGTGCTTTTATAAAAGATTAGAACTCTTTCTACTAATGTCTAGTTATTCACTTGCTTTATTATTTTGCGCTAGCTGTTTGTCTTATAAACCCCCATTACATAACCACCAAAGCCATTGCCATTGCTACCAAGTACATTATATTTATCAAGCCAAGAGGGTGCTGCGGGTGGCTTATATATCAAGGTAAGGTGGCATTTGCTAATTATTTTTGAATCATTAGCAACAATGATTAGCGAGTTAGGATTAATCTGGGAACATTCAGAAGGTATTCCCATTATTAATATCTTGTATTTTGTATATATACCTAAAGGAAAGCTTGCATCACCATATACTGTTATATTTGGATCAGCTTCGTATTGTGAGATTAAGAAATTGCCCACATTTATCAAAGGATAGACATATTTGAATTGGGAATAGGCCATGCCTTTTACAATAACAATAGAATTTGCTAAGAGCATTAATACAAGAATAACAAAAATTAATTCTACAAGCATTTTTGCAGTGTTATGCTTCCTCAATTCTTCTACTAAAGTGAGAAAACCAAACGAGATAATAAGTACTGCGGCTGGTGCAAGAAGCAGCAGGTATCTTGGCAATTGAGGCATGAACACATATTTTGTCAGGCTTGCTGTGCCAAAGCTTAGGTAGAGTAGAACAAAAATATACCAAAATAGAGGAATCGCTGCTCTGCGTCTGGGTGGCAAAAAAAGAACTATAGCAAAAAATGTAGCTAAATAGCCAAATATGCCGAATGTATAATAAAAACCATAGTCAGAAAAGATACTTGAAAAAAGTTCTTCAAGGGCAGCTGATGCATTACCATTATGCATGATACTTAATATACTATATGGAAAAAGTGTCTTAATATTCATGTAAAATGGGCTCTGCAGGCCAGAATAAGATTGAGTATAAAAATTTGTTACAGTAGTTATCAAGCTTAGCGGATTACCATTTGTTTCTATGCCTAGCATTGCTATTAACAAACCCGCAAGCAGAATGCCAATGAGAAGGAATGCTATGCTTAGCTTCATAATCTTCATTGCGCTCTTATAATTCATTATGAATACGAAAAATATCACTGGTATTATCACCACTGTTTCTGGAGTTACTAAATATGATGAAACCATAAAGAATCCTGCAAGCGCAGAATAAATTTTGAAATGCCTTTCTCTCTTCTTTGTTGCCCTGATCGCAAATAGTACAGAAATAGTTGCAAAGAAAGTCATAGGTATACTGTCACTAACGTTTGGTGCGTATATCGCAGCCATTGGAAATATAGAATAGAGGAACGCTGCGATAAGGCCTGCATTAGTTGAATATAGGTCCTTTCCTATTAGGTAGATTGCTACTATGGTAAGTATAAAACAAAGCTCTCCAAACATGGCTGCCGATACTTCCGTATAGCCAAATAGTAGGAAGAAAAAGGCTATTCCGCCTATTAATATATACCGCTCAGGCAATACACCCATAGCTTTAAAATGACCAGACAAAAGGCTATGCGCTGAATCAGTATAAATGTAGTTGTCAATCCCGTCTATCATGCTCGGCCCATAAAAAAAGAAAGTACTGATAGCAAGTCCTACAAAAACTATAGCAATTAGTATTAAGCCTGCCTTCTTTTCTACTTCATTCTTTTTTTCTATCATAAAATATATATAAAAAATAAGTTCACAATTTAAAAATATTTATGTAGAAGATTAGCAATTTGCCTTAAATATATTTACGCGCTTTTATCACTGCTTGCAGGAGTATAAACACCTAACTAAACAGATTTCAAATCGTTTAACATTTCTTACTTCTGCCCAAGTTATTGCTAATATATTCTATTCCACATCTCCTTTGCAAGTTTTCCTGTATACATCATCTTCTTTAAGTCTGGCTCTGCCCTTTCCTTTTTTTCACGGTGTGCCTTAATAAACTTGCTCACCTTCTCTATCGCAATCTGCTTGAGCTCACCAGTGAGAAGCTTTCCAGAGCTATAGGCTTGCTTTATCTCCTCTATTTTATTATCATCTTCTTCCAAAAAGTAGTATAGCCACTGGAATGAAACATCAATATCAGGATTGCCACCAAGCCTTCTATGAAGCTCTGTTGTTGCCTGACCACCTGAGAATGCATACTTCATTATCTTCTTCTTTATTGTATCTTCATCGTCGTCTAAGAGTATAGCTGTATCTGGCTCGGAAGAGCTCATCTTACCACTAACACCTGTTAGCGGCGGGAGAAGCTTAAGGTGAATAGCTGCAGCCTTAAAGTAGCCAAGCTGCTCTGCTATATCGCGCTGCATCCTCCAATATGGATCTTGATCTATTGATGCAGGTATAAGGCATGGAGCCTTCTCGAACATTGTTGGCGCAGCTTCTAGCGCTGGAAAATGAATCATACCTATATTTGTTGTATTGTCAAAGCCGAAAACTGCTTTTACTGTTGATAAGTTTACCTTCTTTGCAATCTGCATAACTATACCATACATGTTTCTTATATACTCGCTGTCCTTGAAGATAAACGTCTTTTCAGGATTGAAACCTATTGCGGCGATATCAAGCATGTTGTCATGCGCTATCTCTTCTATCTCATCAAACCTTTTTTCCTTTATATAGAATTTTTCATCATCTGTTATCTGTATGTATAGATTTGCATCAAATTTGTCCTGGAGCCATTTTGTAAAGAGGAATGGCATAAGATGGCCTATATGCATCTTTCCAGAAGGACCACGGCCAGTATATAAAAAGAACTTATTGCCTTTCTCATACTCATCTAAGACCTTATCCAAATCCCTGTGCGAAAAAGCGATTCCGCGCCTAAAGAATACATCAAGGTCTTTGGTGATCTTCTTAAGCCTCTCCAAAATTTCGCTGCTAATTTTAGATGTGCCAAACTGTTCTATTAGCTTATCATAATCAACCTTCCCTTTTATCTCCCAAGGTGTTACCAAAAAATTTTCCTTAGCCATAAAACCACTATAGTAAGTGAAGGAACTTTAAGCCGAAGGCAAGGATCACAAAAATAACCTCTATAAGAATAAGGTATGCAGATACCTCATATTCTTTCATTGGCCTTAGATTCATAACGAAATGAGTTAAGCTATAGATCTTCTTTCCATACGGTGCCTTAAATGTTCCGTCCTTCTGCCTTATACCAACATCTGTTGTATCGAATCTGCCCCTAAGGTGGAGGAAGAATTCTATAATCCATGGAATAAAGATTATAATGCCAAAGGATTCTGCGTTGCCCATTATCATTATTGCTACAAGCGCAGCGCCAACGCCGTAGGTAAAGCTATCGCCAGGTATAATCTTTGCCTTGTACATGTTAAACGGATAGAATATTATAAGCGATGAGAAAAGAAGAGCTGATAGCAAAATGCCTATGTTTGTGCCATAGAACAACGAATATATGAGAAGAGCCAGGCTTGCAACAACACCCATGCCTGTCTGCAAGCCATCAAAGCCACCTAGAAGGTTGAATGCGTTTGATACAAAAATAACCGCTAGAGGTATTATTATAAGCGGGTAGATAATGCCAAAGTTAACTAAACCAAGGAAAGGAACGTGTATAGCAGATACACCAGCATTTATGGCCATGAGTGGAAAAGCACCTAGTATGGTAAGCAATGGCTTCTGCCACTGCTTAAGACCTTTTTTAATATCCTGCATGCCCGTAGCCTTAACACGCTTTGCCTTTACATTTATGTCATCTAAAAAGCCAACAAAGACTATAAGAGCTATTGACAACGCTGTTGCTAGAAGCTTGTCTATGTCAAGGATAGGTGCATAAATGAAGCTCCCGCCGAAAGTATAGGTTAATATGCCAGCAATCAAGCCAAATGCAACGGCTATACCACCGCTGCTAGGCAAGAGAACGGGCTTTTCCTTGTTGTGGTCCTCGGCTATAATACCTGCTTCATAAAAGTAGCTTATTACAAATTTTGTTGCAAAGTATGTTATGATTAGTGATATAATCGAAGGTATAAGTATAGTAAGGTATGTATGGTACATACTTTAAAATGAAGATTATATTTTTATAAACCTTCTCTATCGATGCTCAGCTCAGATCTATGCTTGGCTTGAGCGGCATTGCCTTGTCTGCTCTAGCTGAGTTTGACTGTTCTTCTTTAACAACCTCAACATCTATGCCAGTCTTGTCCTTTATATATTCGCTTGCCTCGTTGAAGGCCTCGAATTCATCCTCTTCATTTATATTTATGCGCTGAAGTGTATTTAATTGCTTAACTACCTTTGCAACATACTTGCTAGCAAGCTCCTTATTGCTAGATTCGCTTATAACTTTGTTTGGGTCTTTTGTATCGACAAGCATGTTGTGTATAGCCCTTTTCTGCTCGCTCGCTATTATAAGCTTCATCTTGCTTGCCTGCTTGCCCTTTCTCTCAACAAGCATCTTAGCATTTCTCGCATCATCTATTAGCGAGTCAATCGCTTCTTCTAGCAGTTCTATATTTTCATTTATCATTGATTCATCGTAGCCAGGCCATTTCTCAAGGGCTGCAAAAGTGTTGTTGCCGAGCATATGCCACATCTCCTCTGCCATATGCGGTGCTATAGGCTGCAACATCAATACAACACTCTGAAGGTATTCTCTTAATACAACTGCATTTTTTCCGCCACGCTCAAAGTAGCGCTTAAGCTCTTTTATTGAATCATAGAATATTGAGGTTATAGCGTCTCTAAGCTCAAGCTTTTCCATATGCTCTGTAGCATTTTTTATCTTCATGTTGAGCTTTGAATATAGCCAATAATCTATCTTCTTTAGCTCGCTTCCTTCATATTTATCAAGTGATTGCACTGTATTGAATAGATATTCTAATCTCTCCATTATTCCTTTGGCATCTTTGTCTGTAAAGTTTGAATCGCTTAGCAAGTCAGAGCCACCGTTTACAACTATCCTTATTGTATCTATTCCATAATTTTTTGCACCAGAAACAACAGATATTGTGTTGCCCAGGCTCTTGCTCATCTTTTCTCCTTCATAAAGGACCATGCCATTTACAACAATCTGCTTTGGCCAGTATGCTTTGTCAAATACCATCGCATGATTGAAGATATACATTGTTAAGTGATTGAATATGAGATCAGAGCCAGAATGTCTAGATGTAAACCTATACCAATATGTAAACGAATCTCTGCACTTCTTTATTACTTCTGAATCTATGCCTGTACTCTTCGAAATTTCTTCTAATGAGCCAATACCACGATAGACATAGTCGAAGAATTCAGGCTTTAGCTGCTCTGGCTTTATATCCCTTTCCTTTATTATGTGCGATATTGTATAGAATGCAGGGTATATTGTTGAATCAGATAATGATTCTATTATGAACCTGTTATCTAATGGTAGTCTTGTACCAAGTCCTTGTGCTCTTGCAACAGCCCTTAGATTGATCCAGTCGATAGCAGATTCAAAAGCAGTTCTAGCCTTATCAGGAACAATGTTCATTTTTGAGAAAGCCTCTTTTGCAAGTGCCTTCCAGTGCTCATCACCATAATTGAGGAACCACTGGTCTTCAACAACCTTAACAACAATCTTTGCACCGCATCTGCAGTAGACAGGAGCGTTTGCAAGAATATATAATTCAAAAGCATTACCTTTTGCAATGAGCTCATTCTTCACCTTTTCCCTCGCTTCAGGCTCGCTCATGCCTTCATAGCCAGGAACAAGCATCTTGCCCCAATGCGATTCCTCTCTATACTCTAGCTTTGTAGCAAACTCAAGCATATCGTCTATTGCATTTACGTTTGTATGAAGTATTTCAAGATATGCAAGCGCAGGCATATCTATGTGTATAGGCTTCACTTCACCAACACCAACATCAACAAGTGACCTGCCTATCTCTACATCTATGAGCTTCTTTGGCTTAATCTCTGGCATAGGATAGCCACTTGCCCGAAGCCTTTCTATAGCAGCATAATCAAAAGGAGCATGAGAAGGCACACTCATAACAATGCCTGTGCCAACATCAGGCTTTACAAAAAATCCAGGAAGCACTGGAAGTTCTTCATTATTAATTGGATTTATGCACTTCTTACTTAGCAGCGAACTGCCGTTTACAACCTCTATAATATCGATCTTTAATTGATAAGAAAGATTCTCTGCTGCTTCTTTTGCTATATAATATATTTCGTTGCCTATCTTGCATCTAACATAAAAAGCATTTTCATTAACAAATATGTTTGTAACACCAAATATTGTTTCAGGCCTATATGTAGCACAGAGCATATAAGCTTCTTCACCGACAACCTTGAACTTTATTGCAACTTCCTTTTCTATCTCTGGTTCAACGCCACCTTTTGTATCATGCATGCCGACAGGATTACCTTCATTAGGGCACCATCCAACAGGGTGTTTGCCTTGAACAAGCAGATGGTTTGCATTTAAAATACCAAACTGCCACTCTACGAACTTGCTGAATATAGGATCTATGCTTACAAACTTTCTGCGCCAGTCTATGCTTAAGCCAGATGTGCGCATATCATTCTCTATTGACTTTATAAAGTAGTTTGCAATATATAGTGGATCAACCATCTTCTTTATTTCTTCATCAGGAACCCCGACGTTCTTAAGCTCTTTTATAATCTCTGGATCGTTGTTCTTTATCCTCTTTGCGAAAGCAAGAACCGGTGTTCCAGTTGCGTGGAAGCCCATAGGAAAGAGCACGTTGTAGCCACGCATGCGCTTATATCTTGCTAATATGTCACCATCACCATATGTCTTAAGGTGCCCTATATGCAATGGGCTATTAACATATGGAAAAGCAACCGTCACCATATACGGCTCTTTATCATTTGGCTCTGCTTCGAATATCTTTGCGTCTTCCCAAGCTTTATTCCACTTGCTTTCTATCTCTTCAAAATTAATCATAAAATTCACTTTAAAGTTTATTGTAAGAAAACTATTTATTACTTATATTCAATGTATAAAAAGCTTGCATAGCAAAAAGCCCAGCATAGCAAACTCTAAAAATTTATATATGTTTAGTTTGGAATAATACTAACTATTTGTTGGTGTTTAATATGGGAAGAATACCTATAGCTGACGAAAAACTAGCAAAGATATGGATCTGTAAAAGATGCAAGGCAAGAAATCCGGCTGGAGCAACAAAATGCAGAAAATGCGGTTATAAAGTGCTTAGACCAAAGAGAAGAGAAGTTAGAGTGAAGAAGTAAATTATGCTTTTTAAGTGGTTGATAATATGGTAGACCTAACACCAAATGAAAAACTCGTTATAAAGGCGATGCAGGAGCTTGGAGCAACAAAGGAAGATTCACTCAAGACAGCAGACGACATAGCAAAGAAGTGCAACAGGCCAAAGAGCCTTGTTACAAATACGCTAGTGCAATTGGCGCAGAAAAATATAGTAAAAAGAGTAGCTAGAGAAAAGGCTGCAGGCTATTATCTTACTCAACAGGTAACGGTATAGGTTTTAATATGGGGAGTAGTGAGGAAAGAGATTCTATAGACTTCCTAGCAAAATACAAGGATTGGATAGCTATAAAGAAGATGAGCATAAGCGATGATACAAAGCCAGAGGAGATAGCTTTTCATCTAGCTTCAATAAGGCAGACAATAGATAAGAAAGCCTTTGAAGTGCTTGGCATCGATACCAGACAGCTGGATGAGCTTGCAAATAAGATAACAAGTGGTGCTAGGAAGAGCTACAAAGCGCTTGCAGAAGCTATAGCAAGCCTTGGCAGCCAAGAAGCTAAGGATATTGTTACAAAGGCGTGCAATGGAAAGGAAGAGCTGCAAGAGGTAGCGAACGCATACCTTCTAAGGAAGGTTGTGCAAAACCTTGGCTTTGACTTTGATGTAAACCAGGAGATGCTGGCAAAGGTTTACCCACAGCTTAAGATACCTAAGCCGCTTGGCAGAAAGCCAAAGGCTTGACTTTTTCTTTTTTGGGGAGTTAGGCTAGCTTGGTAGGCTTCCAGGTTTGGGACCTGGCGACCCGTGTTCAAATCACGGACTCCCCGAATCGAAACACAAAAAGCAAGCATATTGCATTATGCGTTGCAATGCAAATGCAATGCTATTACTATGCTATTGCAGTGCTCTCCTTTCTATTTTATTCTCTCCCTCTTTATAGTGCCAGTAAGAAAGAACCTTGTTATATAAGCCAAAGATGTTGTTTGTCGGGTCAACAAGATATCTTTCACCGTCTATATCAAGCCTGAGCCATGCATGCCTGTAAAATTTGCCACCATCTTCTAGAGTACCCCTTACATAATATACGTCGTAGCCCTCAGAATCAAGTAGCATATACAATATTGCTGCATATTCCTTGCATACCCCCCTTGAATTCTTAATGGCGTCACTAATATTTATAAGCGATTTGCTGGTCCATTGTTCATCGTATATCATTTTGTCGTGCACGAACTCGTTTAGCTTCTCTGCACGCTTTTTGCCAATATAACCATTTACAGCTGCATCAGCCTCCGCCTTCAACTTATAAAATTCATAGCCATATGTAATATACAAGCTGTGACCTCCGCCACTGCTCAGCAGCAAATCACCTTCTTTAAGCTTCGCATACGTTTCATCAACTATACTCTTCTGCATTATCAGCTCTCGCACCTTCTCCCTTATACCATAAGTCCTTACAAGCAATCTGAATGGATCATCATGTTCCCTTATTATACTTTCTATTGTAGGATCAGGTGCAGAAGCTTTTCTGAAATAATCGCTAAGTTTATCTATTATTTTATTTACCTCTTCTGCGCTGTAGATTCCTTTTGTGCCCTGTATATGCTCAAGTTCCGATATATGCTTCTTTAATTCATTAATATCTTTTGAAGCCTCAATTTTCACCTCGTTGAGGATTATCTCTTTTGCCTTTTTGCGTATATTATGTATTTCTGGCAGCAGCTCAAATGGATCTTTTCCCTCCGAAGCAACTTGTTTTATTGACCTATACCATTTGTTATCAGGCACTGTTGTATTTGTCTGCATCGCATAATAATAATTGTAAAGCGATAATATCAATGCCTTTGTATTCTCTACACCGTCCTTTTGCAATGGTTCAAGCTTGTGGTTAGAATAGTCCACATCTATTGCGTTAATAAGCATCCCAACAGTTCTTGCTTCTTCTATATGTGTAAATTCAAGCTTTTCCGTAGGCTTTGAGCTCAAATTATACATGCTGTTTATTGCCTTAACATTTGGGTGTTCTTCTTTTTCCTCTGCCCTAGGCAACTCCTTTTCCTTTTCCTTAGGCTCACGGACCTTAAAGATCTGTGCAGATAGTAAATCAACCTTTTTTCTATACTTAGTGTAGCTCTTGTCCTTAAGGAGCAGATAATCTATAGCTTTCTTAACGTTGAGCAGTACTAAATTGTATCTTTCTAGCTCGCTTTCACTGAGATTGATTGGAATTGTATCAGCAAGTTTAAAGAATTTGGAAATCTTTTTGTTAAATTCTTTTATTTCTATTTTATCTTTGTCATTTTCTAGATTTACTTTCAGATCATTTGCAATATCTTCTAATTCCAAGAGGTTCCCCCTTGCCTTTGTAATTCCGATTTTTGCAGCCATTATAATATGTTGTATAATTTTTCATATTTAAAGATTTGCTTTGCTCGATGTTGTCCAATAACTAAATGGTAAATCCTCTGTTCCACTCTTTCAAAAAGTATAAAATCCCTAGGGATGCATTCGTTTTAGCGACCAACATGCAAATTATAAAACGAGGTTTAATTGCATGGAAGTGGTTTTAAGAAACTGCTTAACTAACTATGCTTAAATTGCATGGTTTCCCGTATTCCATGCAGCTGCTTGTGAAGTTACTGTTTCTGAATGGTAGATAAATTGCAACATTGCTTAATGGTGAACCGCCCAAACCGCGCATATAAAGAGTGTATATCTCGCTGCTATTTAATGAGGTATTGTAGAATTGTACATCATTAAGATAGCCATTGAAGTACGCAAAAGTTGGTATTTTACCGTTTATGTAAAATGTTGATGTTCTCTTTCCTATTTCTATAATTTT
>OGCG01001598.1_pt1 | contig 10877 bp, 14 predicted proteins | sample 1570061 | NCBI WGS metagenome assembly OGCG01 (sample SAMN06268698, study PRJEB24515) | hot springs metagenome | isolation source: Joseph's Coat, Yellowstone National Park, Washington, USA | place: USA:Joseph's Coat, Yellowstone National Park, Washington, USA
ACGACGTCTGAAATGCTTATGGCACTTTGAGACAAAATGCAAAGATGAATTGAATGAAATGTTCAGTAAGAGGTATCCCTAATACACAAAATTCGGGACACTATCTTTTCTTTCATTAGCTGTCTACATAATAATGAGAAAATAAATTTATTTTCCCCTGATAACTAAGAATCGTACTAAGGAAAGGGGGTGTGTTAAAACCGACCGGTTTCTACATACCTATTTTGTAAAAGCCTTAATGAATTTCTCCGCTGTAAACACCAAGCTAAACGGAGAATCGTCATAACCATTCTATGAGATTCTTCCGTCTTATCAACGTGGGATAAGGTATATCGAGGATCCTTGAAATGGCAGAGTATGATACTCCCTTTTCCCTATATTCTTTGACTTTCTTCCATTCTATGTCCTTCGCCGGTCTCCCGAGTTTCTTGCCTTCTTTCTTGGCTCGCTCTAGCCCGTTCTTTGTTCTCTCGATGAGCATTTCCCTTTCCCTCTCCGCTATCCATGAAAATATGGCCATAATGAGATTCCTGACAGACCTGTCTGTGGTCGCCAGCCACCGTTCCTTCTCGCTGACAGGAATCACAAGGAGGTACTTTTCCAGTTCCTGGATCAACGTAATCGTTTCAATCATTGACCTCCCGAGCCTTGAGATTTCATAGACATACAGTCTCTCAGGTTTCATCTTCTCAATGTATTCTATCATCTCGTTGAATCCCCTTCTCTCAGATGCTCTCACAGATCCCGAGATGGTGTCCTGGAAAAATACCAGATCTTCTTTTGCGAATTTCAGTATTGCTTCCCTCTGATTTTCAATGTTCTCCTCTTTTTTTGAGATTCTGAGATAGGCGACATTCTTTGCCATATCAAAATATAATGATTTCTGATATAAGTTATTTATCATAATCAAGGGAGGATTTCTGTTAACCTAAACGGTCGTTTTTGATATCCATTGTTTCTACAGTTCAAAATCAGACTTTCCTGCCCGCGCGTGTTTGATATTAATATCAATAACATGCGCGTATGTGCGGGAAGGTTTTTCGAGGGGAGAGTTTTTTTAAAAGGCCACAACTGAATATATACATGTGAGAATAGCGCTTTTTGATAGGTCGGAATGTCTGGAGAATGTGAATAATAGATAATTACGGTACATGCTCCAGGTTTGGGAGATAAGGTATGTTCTCCCAACATCTCCCAATTTTCCTGATATGCTAAATTTAGCGTATAATTCAGGGTTTCTGGAAATAAGGTTGCATCATCTCCCAAGATCTCCCAACTATCTCCCATAACAGCTCCATGGTTGTTCTCAGAGAATAAGGATTAAAGACACAATGTGTTATTATTTTCCATATCGAATAATTACATTATCCTTTCCCAGGAGGATCCAGAATATATCACCTTATATCTGAAAGAAAAGTGCCTTTTCATGAGAGTTTTAAGAGGGTATGAGGGTAAGGACGATAAATTACATTACCTGACCTCTCATCTCGCAAATTTGACCCTTTATTTTAGCATTTAAATGGGAGGTTTCAGGGATTAATTTTCTGATTCAGCATCCGTCCCTCCTCTGGAAACTTGGATGAACCCTTCTCTGATAAGTTCGTCCACTGTTCTGTGGTCCACATGGTTATTTACACAGGCTGTGGATTTAGGAAAGCGTCTCACCTGCCAGTCTATGAGGAAGTGATAGACATCCTCCACGTTGACCCTTGGATAATTGTCCCGTATGCTTTTAACATACAGCGTGAACGCCTGATCCCTGATCACGTCTCCCTTCGGCATCTTGCTCTTCGCGCCTCTACTACGCATGAACTCTATCTCGTTTGCATGTTCAACTTCCATTCCCTTGGCCGCTTTAATGACGTCAAGGAGCCACGCCGGCGGTTTAGGGGAGAACTTATCGATGGCCGTTGTGTAAACCTTTTCAGGTACCTGATAACCGAGAAGGGAGTAAATCGTAAGAGCTTCACCGGGACGGAGGCCGGATGTTGTCCACATAATTGGTTTCCAAGGGTCTTTAACCATGCTTTCCAGCGAAGCCATGTTATCTTTTGTTGAATGGTGGAATATCTGTATGGGGGACTCTCTGAGCGATATATCTATGAGCTGAGGTCTTATCACGTTGAATATCATCCATCTTCTTTCATGCCTCACTCTCATTGACCTCAGCGTTATTTCGAGGTTCTCTCTGGCCATGCCCCTCTTGCTTGATACGTCTTCCCCGATTTCATTGTAAATCAAAATCTGATTACGTCCGGTGGATTCAGGCATCTCATAGGTTGTGCGCTCCTGTATAACGTTTGCGAACCTGACAACCTCAGGGGGGGCATCCACCCTTTTTGAGTATGCCTTGAGTGATTTCGTTATTGCATCAGCATCCCCTGCCACATATATCTCAACCCCCTCCTTCGTCTCCTTGAGGGAATTATACAGTTCCCAGGCGATTGTCCAGGACGTCACTGTCTTCCCTGCCTTCCTGTCACCATATATGGTGACGGTGGTAGGATCCTGCTTTATTATGGACATGACTCCCGTGCTGTGTGGTAGCACGATATAATAGGGATTATCATCGAAAAAACTTACTGGTAAAACCTCAACATCTATTCCAAGTGCCTTGCCAAGTTTAAGTTTGTGGAGCCACAACATTTCCATATTTCTATTCCCTCTGTATCTCAGAAGCTGTTCTTCGGCAGTCTGTACGTATTCAAAATCGTCCCTGTAGGCAAACTGACCTGGCCAGAGCATCCTCTGGTCGTAGAGCCAGTGCTCAATGAAGTTCCCGTGTGTTCTATTACTGAAGAGTTCTACCATCTTTTTCCCCTATCGTCTCACCACTGAGAAGTATCATATCCATGAGGTCTATAAGAGCGAATTTTAGGTTCTTGACGTTGCCCATCCTCGTTTCAACCTCAGCACTCCATGATGAGCTGCCGACGGTGAACGTGAGTATTTTCTCATATTTCTTATTGAAAAGACCCCCCCTTTCGAGAGGCCACTCATCCCTAACTTTTATCTTTCCACCGGTTATCTCAGGGATGAAATCCCTCTCCTCATTTTCTCCTGGGAAGGAGTATGTAAGGTCTGTGGACACGCTGCCCTTCAGCAAGAACTCTCCGATTACCTTCTTGGTCCTCTCATAAAGGATAGAATGACCGATCTTTGTGGCCCTGACCTTCCAGGTGACCGCCCCACTTCCATCTGATATTCCGACGGTTATATCCCCTCCGTCTTCCCTTTCTCTCTTTTCATTTATCAACAAGGAATCGTCATAATCATTAACCGCGACGACCCAGTTGCGATCCACGCTTATTGCGAGTTTGAAAACACCCCCTGCTTCCATCGGTTCGGATCCTTCTTCCTGAGTCCCGCTCACCCTCTTTTCGGATTCGTCGGCTATCTGGTCCCTCTGGGCTTTCAGTGATGCTATATCAGCCTCGAGTTTACTGATCTTTTCGGCAAGTTCATTAACCCCTTCTATTAAACCTCCTTTTCCAGTTGCTGCCCTTTCTCCTTCCCTCTCCTCGTGAAGTTTTGTCAATGCCTCCTGAAACATCTGTTTGAACTCTTCTGTGTTGATTATGCTTTCAACTGCTCTCTCCCCTATTCTTTCCAATATTTCATCTTCTCGTTCCAGGATTTCCTCCGTTAACTTGGCTTCCAGGTTGGTCGGCCTTGTCTCGATAAAGAACTGCCGCCAAAATTCCTTCTCTATGAGCCCCTTGGCGTCGCTGAATATTGCTTTATCCATAAGTGCCTCATTGGTGTATTCGCTTAGATCCACGTCGAGCATCGCTGCAAATTCACGCAGTTCATTTATGTCACTTTCCGTGATGTATATGCCCCTCCCCGCAGTCATGATAAAGAGGTAGATCGACTGTGCCAGTGCTGGTTCCAGCATTCCCTCGTGCTGGCGCTGCCACTGCTGATATGCTCCCCTGTCAGGTGGCTCCGCACTCATTGCATGCGCCTCCTCACTCTCAGTAAAACGATCACGATGAACATGACGAATATACCCACCACTATGCCATTCTCTATTTCCACCGTGGTGAACGGGGCCTGAGACGTTATATCAAAATTGTAGATGTATGGGGGTCCCGAAAATATGCCCTCGGAGGGGTTTATACCCATGCCATCTATCCATCCGTACTTATCCTCCACTATTATTACCACGGTTTCTCCGTCATCTGGAAATCTCATAGTGAAGTTAGTAACATTATAGACCACGTCCGTTGTCTGAGGGGCACTTCCAGGATACTGGTATGATATGACAAGTGTGAAGGTGTAGTTCCTGTTGTAATGGCCGGTGGAATTCAGCATATTGCTGTGGAACTCAAACAGTCCGCCATTTACCCAGATTGCTGTATATGGAACGGGAGGGGGCGCGACAAGGAACTGTTCTGAAAAAGGGGATGACTGATAGCCCTGTGCAGTGGCCTCTGCCGATATCTGGTAATAGCCAGGAGGAAGGGCAGGGAGATATACGGTATATGGGATGCCTGAGGGCACGGAGAAATTTCTCGCTATCGTCTGCGTGGATGTGAGGTTCTCTATGGTAAATAGCACGTTTATCGAAGCGGTCTGGGGTATCCCAGAAAGGAAATACGTGGCCTGAACCTCAACCGGCATGCTCTCGTACTCTATGTATATTTCACTGACATCAGCTCTGAATATTACCCCTGTCACCGAGGATGAGGCTGCGGTGACGGGGATGGAAATTAAAAGAGATGCGAAGAGCATCGTAAACAGCAACATAACAAGAATGAGAGATGTGACTTTCATTTCCCCTTCTCCCTCTCCAGATTATCAAGCTTCCTGAGGCGTTCAAGCTCGTAGAGGCGCAGTGCGTCCCTTGCGGCTAATTCGTCCCTCAGTTTTCTGTTTTCACTGTAGAACATCCTGTTTTCATCCCTCGTTAGACTGGCCTGTGTGACCTCTATGATACCATGACCTTCTATGAACGTCTGTCTCTTGGATATCTCCTTTATTGTGAGGTCTTTTACCGTCACGATTGCAAAAAACCCTCTTATAACTATCCTATCCTTATGGACCACCAGTTCCTTCCGACCCAAGGAACGGAGTGTGTAGAAATGCCACAGGTCATCTGCGAACTTTTTGTGGATGTACCACGTTTTGTTTGGCCCGTAAACCAGTACGGGCTTGAAAAAGTCACCGACTGTGTATATCCCAAGAACAACCAAGATACCAACCCACAGTGGCATCCAGGAGATGGGCTTCCACAGATAGATCATAGCATTTTTGTAGATTATGAAACCCCACTCCGGAAGGACAGTGTCGAAGAGGAATATAAACGCTATCAGGAGTATTACGCCTATGAATATGATTGCCCAATCCGCTAGATTTAATTCAGGTTCCCTTTCCCCCGTCCCTACCTCTCTTTGCCTGAGAGTGATGGGGCCACTTTCTCCAGTCTCACTCACTTCAGTTATCCTTTCCCTTTTTCTAAACAGTGGCATTTAATCCTCCTCCCTTTCCCTGTGAAATAATCTTTTCAATCCATACCAGCCGAGAACTATTACGAGGATGGCACCAGTATATTCCAGTAAATTCACGGGCATCAGCATCCCTTCATAACGAAGGAATACGGGAATTATCATGTAGATTCCCACGGCCACTTCCGACAGAAATAGAATCGTGAAGAACCCCATCCACTTAGACATGTGCTCGTCGAAGTGAATGAACGAATTCCTGGTCTTCCTTCCCATGAAATCGAGCACATCATGCAGGAATAGATTGAACTCACGTCTCTGGTTGAGTGTGAACCTGTTCTCCCTGAACTTCTTATCTAAAAAATCAACAATATCTTCACCCATTTCAATTCCAGAAAATTCACAGAGGATCCTAGCAGAGTCACGGGCTAAGTCTCTTTCCTGATCGGTAATTTCTTTGAATTTTTTTGCAGCTCTCTCCAGTGACTCTTTCTCTTCCAGGTATTTCGCGCTATCTATCATGGTTTGCCTCCATTGAATTCTTCCTTGGTCCACTCATCATACGCTTTTCTTATAATTGCGGGCAATCTGTCCCAGAATTCCTTAAGATTTTTCCTTACAGGGAGATATAGACTTGTCTGGCCAAACGTATTTTTATCGTTATTGGTTCGGCCGGATAGATGGAGTCTCCAAGTATTGTCTGTCCCTCTCATTTCCTCCCTCCAGCCATTCTGGCAAGTCTTTCCCTACGGACCTTGCCGACAGTGGCTCCGTAGATGTAGTCCCCCCGTTTCTTGCCATATCTCTTTTCAAATTCTCTCTCTTTCTCCTTTTTTGCCCCGTACCGGTAAAGATGCCCAGTGCTAGTTGATGACTTTTTACGTTTCTGGGAACTCTTGGTTATTGGCCTGACTTTTCCATTCTTTTTGTAAAATCCAACCACTTTACTCATTTTTTATCACCTATCCTCAAATTTAGGGGCAAGCATCGCACCTCTCAGGATAACTCCAGGGGGTGGATTATAATATCCAGTCCCACTGACATAATCGCTCAGGAATGCCACAGGTGTTTCATGGCCAACCTTCACGAAAACTGAATGATTGGATTTATTCATTGCTTTGAAAGCCCTCAGAAGTAGCTTGAGATTTCCAGAGTCATACGATGATTTTATTGCACCTACATCCTGTGTTTCTTCATAGGCCCAAGATTCCGTATCATAAAGATGGGCATACGAACCGTCTTCAATGTTTACAACGGATATTCTTACCTTAGGTTCATCAATCTTTTTTTCAATAACGACCTTCGTGCCTCTTCTTAAGGCGGATAATAAGCCCCTTATCTGGTCTTCGTTCAGTCTTGTTGTAACGGGAAATTTGAAGTCCGGTGGCTTCCACGCGCCGGGGGCTGACTTTTCCAACTTTTCCCCAACGGATTCGAAGACCACCATTTGTTTATTGACGTCCATGACATACAGGAACGTCCCACTGTCTGTAACTGTTTCTTTAACAGGAATGCCTTTGAAAGCCTTGTTCGTCGATAATTCCTTCTCCATTTCCTGCCCCATCTTATCCGCTTCTCTGACACTCAGGGTTTCTTCTGCTGAAGAGCCTATTGATCTATTATTTCCACCGGAAGTGGCACTTTCCTTGGGTTTCTCTATTGCAGGAGTATTCTGCTTGGGCTCTCCTGTCACAGGAGTCGGTTGTTTTTCTATTAAGCCCAATTTTGATTCATACGGTGCATAGAGTTTTCTCTTCCTGTTTGTCTCTATGAGCCTTGCTCTCTCTCCTTCCTTTCTTAGTCTCTCTACTTCTTCTAGTGCCAAACTACGCGATACACCGTAAGGAACCCTTTTTGTTATTGGTCTCGTTTTACCGTCTTTCTTGTAGAATCCAATTACTCTACTCATTTTCTCATCTCCTAGGCCTCATTAACCCGTGGAGCGATCATTGCATAAGACTTGGCCTCGCCCCTATCTCCTATTTTCCACTGTGCTCTCAGCAAAATAGGATAATCACTTTTGACGTTTATTGTCACAGGGGTTTTGGGACTGAGTACCTGATTTTTTCCTAACATTGCCTCTATGCTCTTGTAGATATATGACTTAGCATATTTTGAAACCATGCCCTTTGGAAGGTTTGGAATCGTATCGCGGTCAGGAATTATTTCCATTATTTCTCTCGTTGGTGGTGGATCGACTGGCACGTCACTTTGAATTTTAACCTTTATCACTTCTCTGACCGTTCCCCTTTCTGGACGTATCGGGTCTTGTATGAATTTATCAGCCTTCTCAAACAGGATCAGGTCGTCGCCCTGACCCCTTAAGGCTTTGACAAAACGTTTTAAATTCTCCCCCTCTAATTTAAATTCTATGGAATTATCATAATCGTATTTGTGTTGTTCAAGGAGACCTTTTGCATCGGAGCCGAGAGTGGACATAAGAGAATTAGGGTGTCCGTTTTCAAGCCGTTTAATTTCAGGCATTTCCGTAGGTGATTTGAGAATCCTCGTACCGTTAAACCCTGGATCGTCAAACTCCACTTCGTAATTACCATCTGATAGTTTTGTGGGAATCTCTGTCTGAACATAGGCGACGCGAGTTGGATCCATTCTTAAATATTTCAATACCCCGTCTCTCACGTACATCACGTTGAACCATTTCGCAATCTCGTCTTTTTTATTATAATTCCATACGTTCTTGTCGTTGATTATGTTGAGTTCCTTAAGAGTGTTCAGTGCCAATTCATTACTTATGGGTTTGATGGTTGAACTGTTCTGAACTGTATCCTTTATTTCATTCTGTTTCTCTACGTTTTCTTTACCGCTACCCTGAGTTTCAGATTCCTTATGCAATTCTACCCTTTTCAGTTCAGATTCGTACGGTGCGTAGAGCTTTTTTCTCCTGTTTGTTTCTATCAGCCTTGCCCTCTCCCCCATCTTTCTGAGCATCTCTACTTCCTTCAATGCTAGGCTACGTGGCTCACCATAAGGGACCCTCTTTGTTATCGGTCTTGTTTTCCCATCCTTTTTATAGAATCCCACCACTTTTCTCATTTCATATCATCTCCAGTTAAAGTCCCCCTCCATTCGCTTTTTCCGTCCCATTTATTATTTTATGGGCAGCTTTCAGCACCCTGTCGAGATTCTCCTCTCCGAACCCCTTCTTTGAACCTTTCAGCCACGATCCAATGTACGGTCTCGCTTCTCCGCTCAAATCCACGCGGTAGTACTTTCCGACGAGATATGCAGTGAGTTCTGCCTCAGCCTCCTCCAGTCCTCTTTCCAGATTCCTCTTATGATGGCCCAGTACTTCATGGGCAATCTCATGAATCAGCGTGTTTAATGCCTGCTTGCTCTCTCCTGGAACCTTCATTATGGTGATCTTGCCACCGTGGGACACCCCCCTCGCATTCTTTATCCCCGTCTCTTCAACTACAAAATTCTTGACCGCAAAATTACGTATCCTCTTGTATATTTCTTCATTGGAAGCATCATCAGGATCGAAAGGTTCGAGCTGCTTCTTTCCCTTGATAGGCTTTACGTCCCTCTTATCGTACACTCTTCCGATGGTAAAATTGTGCGTCGGGACAAAGCTGTCCTTGAATTTCTCTCTGTATAATGCTTCAATTGCCTCGTCGCTAAGCCCTTCCTCCCTCTTCTTTTCGATGAAGCGTGCAATTTCCCCAGGCTGGTGCTTCACACCTCCACCGACGGGGACAAGGACGAAGATGGGCTTTGCATCATCCCTAACCTCATATCCAAATCTTTCCCATTCTCTCTCGCTCCTGACTATCGTGAATCTGGGATCCTGGATTTGAATGTTGATCGCATTGTAAGGGGAGAAGTCTTTCAGGAGGCCTGTGTATTTCCCGGCCCAGTTGAGAATGGCATCAACGTTCGTAATGTTACCTGCTTTTTTCAACATCTCCCTTGCATCGTCTTCCAGTTGTTCCACTGTTTTCTTTTTATTCCGCATACTATGAGACAAGCCTGTCGCATCATACAGTGGTCTGATCTTCCGTTTTCGCCGTGTTATTGGCCTCGTTTTCCTATCCTTTTTATAAAAACCTATTACCTCGCTCATCTATGTCACTCCCTCCTTGCTTTTTGATCCACTACAGCATCTACATGCCATAAATGATACCCAGAACCTGGCGCCTTCTTTTTGGATACAGCACCGATTATCAGACGTGGTTTTCCATTTTTATAAATTGTTGCCCTGAATGTGCCATATCCATGTTCTTCCACAGGATTTACGTACTTTACTTTTTTATTCCCCACATACCATTCTACGTGTTCTTTCTCATCGCCTGTAGGCAGTAAGTTTGCCTTACTTGAAAGCTTGGTTAATGCATCCATGAGGCTGTAGCCATCGGCAGAATAGTGCCTGATTGTCAGGCTGTCCGTGGTATGCTTCTCTCTTGTTAATGGTCGCCTGGAATAATCCGGTGCGATGTTCTTTCTGTACGCTTTTCTCGTTATGGGTCTCGTTTTCCCATTCTTTTTATAGAAACCTATTACGCTGCCCATCTATCTCACTTCCCGTTTGAACTCTCCGCCTTTATCGCTTTACTTATTGCTGAATAGGCCTCGCCGTCCACGAAATTATATACCATCTCATTGATATCATAGACTACGTCTTCAGAGGATATCTTGTTAAGGAAGCCGTCCAATGATTTTGCGTTGTCTATAATGCCCCTCATTAATTTCCTGTAATCATCACCGTATTTTCGGGCAAAGTTACCATAAGAAAGGTCTGCATAATCATAAGCGTCATTTTCTATTTCAACCCGTCTTCCTTCTTCAATGTCAAAAGTTCTTTCATCCAGAAAGTTGCGCACATCCTCTGAAAAAAGGTCATCGAGGCCCCCGAATTCCCAAGTCCGATTATCACCGGAAAGGGGATACAGACCGTCGTCCGACCGGGTCATATTCCTCTGAAGTATGCTTTTAATATCATCCCAAGAGAGACCGGCATCCTTTATATCCCTCAGAAATTCGTCTCTGACCGTTGATTTATCCAATCGTGCCAGGAAACTCAGCATGGAGTATTCGTCTCCTTCCCAAAACCATCCTGCATCCGTAAGGTTTCCAAGCCTGAGCTCCCAGTGACCGTTTCCCATATATTTGATCCCGTAGTTTTTCCTCTGGATGTCTATGCGCTTCAGTGTTCTCGGCACCCTCATCTCCGTTATCGCTCTCCGTCTCCCTGTTCTCATTGTTATTGGTCGAGTTTTTCCGTCCCTTTTGTAGAATCCAACCACTCTTCTACTCATTTTTTCATCTCCTTTTTGTCCATTCTATTCAAATGGACCTTGAAAACGTGAAATATGTCATTACCTTCCATTCATAACCACCATCCCGAAGAATTTCTCGAAATCAGATATGATCTGATGGAAGGTTATCCCCATCCTGTCCATGGCGATGACA
>OGCG01001599.1_pt1 | contig 10867 bp, 10 predicted proteins | sample 1570061 | NCBI WGS metagenome assembly OGCG01 (sample SAMN06268698, study PRJEB24515) | hot springs metagenome | isolation source: Joseph's Coat, Yellowstone National Park, Washington, USA | place: USA:Joseph's Coat, Yellowstone National Park, Washington, USA
AAGGATGAGTAAAATCTTAAATACAAGTGGGGAATTTTATTTTGCCATTTTTGGGGAATATTCAATTGCCACTTACAGATGGATGGATAATGAGAGTTTCAGAAAAGAATTCCTTGAGAAGAGGAAAGACAAAGAGGAGAGAAGATTGAGAAACAATATTGAAAGAAAAAGGAGGTTGAAGGAAAGTGTCTAATTGGAAGACGGAATATCTGTCCAAAATTAAGGGCTCAAATCAGAAATCCTCATTAACCTTTATATAATGAGTATATATTTATCTTCGTATGTTTAAACCAGAAGGAGAATGTAGTGTTGATGTTATTATCCCAACATTAAATTCTGAGAAATTAATTGAAGATTGTTTGAGGAACCTACTTAAACAGAGATATAAGGGTAAGTTGAATATTATGATTATTGATGGCGGGTCCACAGATAGAACGCTAGAGATAGCAAGTAAATTCGGTGTAAACATTTTGATCAGGAAGGGTATGTACGGCGTTGGAAAGAACGGTGCGCGTCATCTTGGTGAACTCACTACTAATAGTCCATTCATTTGGTATGTGGATTCTGACAATATTATAGTGGAAGATACGGTCCTGAGTCGCTTAGTTGAACCTCTAATCCTTGATCCAAGTATTAATATTTCAATACCAATGACCGCCTTGGATAAGAATGCTTCATCTTTTAACAACGCTATTTCCATTAACGAAATTCGTAACGTCGAAAATATGGCCAAAAATGGAATCGCCTACAATGATGGCTACATACTTTTGCAGGATATGAATTACGGACTCACAAACTGCGCTCTGGTTAGACGAACTGCTGCAGAAAGCGTAGGTGGATTTGACATGGATGTTCGCATTTTAAATAGATTGCGTAGGTCCGGGCTTTCAAAGGGAATTATAGATACTAAATCTCACTTCTACCATAATCAGGCTGATTCGTTAATACATTACCTTAAAAAATGGAATAAAAGACTAAAATTCTACAGCAAATTTTCTGAAAATGATTTAAAGGATTATTTCGTTGATTACTCACAAAAATCTGATGTAAGTATAAAAATGAAAACAGATAACATTAGGAATATGCTCAGTTTACCCTTTATTGCCATGATAATGTTTTACAGAAGTGGAGATCGCATATGGTTGTGGATGGTGGTTTACCCTTTTGCCCTTCTGGCCCTTGTTCTTCTACATCCTATCAGAAGTTTAAAAGTGTTCAGAAAATTTCTGTAAAAAATATCAATGGATAAAGGATACTTTGCCTATTGTGATACTGATTCTGAAATGTTTACAGCACTTTGAGACAAAATGCAAAAATAATTAAGATACGAATTGACTCCATGCCTTGGAAATGAATGAAAGAAAATACTACTCACCGGAAGAGAAGGTTAAGATAGTACTGGAAGGACTCAGCGGTACAATACAGATATCTGATCTCTGCAGGAAGTATGACATCAAACCAGCCAGGTTCTACAACTGGAAGGAGAAGCTACTGAAGAATTCCCCATCTATATTCGATGACCGTGGTAGAAAGAACACTTCATCTGAAAGGAGTTACGCAAATGGAAGGGATGATAAAGCTACTTCTGATCTTGATTCAAGGTCCCCGACTTTGATGGGGAGGACGATAGAGAAATTCGAGGTTTCAAAATTGCCGGGTTCTTTAGCATCTGATGGTAACACTTTCATGACGGAATATTAAAGAGCGATTGATGATGGCTGAACGATCTCGGAGCAGCCTGTTTCTATTGAAATTAAAGAGGATACTACACAGTGTGATTAACAAGTCTACTTCCGATAATCGTGACCGATTTGTATTCATGAAATTTTTAATTCGAGAACAATTCGCAACGTGTTTGATTACAGAGCATCTGCTACAAAACTCTATATACTTTATTTAGAATTTGAGCATATGGAAATTGTTGTAGTAGGGTGCAAAGGTTTTGGAAAAGTTCATCTAAGATCCATTAAGGGTCTGGATGTTAGCATTGTCGAGACAGACAAAGAAACAATTGATTTTTGCAAAAATAATTATGATATAAGGAAAGTATATTCGAGTCTTGACGAAGCCATTCGTTCAAACGCAGAGATCATAGATCTTGTAGTCCCTCATACACTTCATAAAGAACTTTCAATAAAAGCCATGAGAAGCAAGAAGAATGTTCTTATTGAGAAACCTATTGCTACTAATTTAGAAGACGGAAGAATTATGATTAGAGAAGCAAGAAGTAACCACGTAAAGTTCATGGTGGCAGAACAATATTATTTCGACCCAGCTGTGAGAAAGGCAAAGGAACTTATAACTGATGGAGCTATTGGAAAAATTCATACTGTTATAGTAAGAGATCAGAGATTTTATTCTAACACCGGATGGAGAACAGAGAAGGACAAAATGGGCGGAGGCGCGCTTATAGATGGAGGTATACATTATATAGAGACTATGCTTGACTTCGGAGGGGATTATATAAAAATAACTGGAAATTCAGTTCACGGAGGAGCAACTCTCGAAGGAGAGGATACTACTCATGCTATTTTTGAATTCAAAAATGGAATTACCGGGCTCTTTTTCTATACCTGGGGATACAAATATAGCCCAACAGTACCAGGTTTTGAAGTAATTGGAGAAAACGGATCTATGTATGAAGACGCAAGCGGGAGGTCCCAAGAAGATTTTAAATCCCCAGCAAGACATACTGCCTATGGCGACCTGATTGTAAATGGCAAGAAAATTTATTTGGAAAAATATGACGTGTTCGAGAAAGAAATCAGTAGCTTTGTTGAAGCCGTAAATAATGACTTGGAAGTCCCTTACCCACCCGAGAAAGCCTTGAAAAATCTTGAAGCAGTCTTGAAAATATACGGCCAGTGATATAGCGTTTCGAGAGCCGTGATGGTATGTTAAGAGGGGTGAAAACCTCCTGGGGGAAACATAATTTTCATCTAGTTTATGGAATGACCGTGAAGAGGTGATCATCTTGAGTATACCGGAATGGATATTTGAATAAAAGAGATTGTGCGCTAGATCGAGAAGTACTTGGAATATAAATATTGAAATGAACTGTTTTATGAGGTATGAATATGGATTATCTTCTTGCACCCGTTTCTATGTGTTGATGATCATAATATGTTTTTCTCTATTTCTTCTGGATCTGGTTTCCTAGAGATCGATCTGCCCCCATCAATTATGATTTCATTTCCAGTCATAAAAGTGTTATCATCAGATGCGAGAAAAGCCAATAGTTTGGCAACTTCTAATTTCCTTCCCATTCTACCGATCAAAGTGGCGGCCCTTTTATCCAGATCTTCTGGCACATCCTCCTTATCTGTTTTTGCATATATCGGTCCCGGCATAACAAGGGATACAATTATGCCATATTTACCAAGGTCTACAGCCATGCTCTTAGTTATCGAGCGTAAAGCCCCTTTGACGGCAGAATACGCTAATGAGGAGTCTAGGGGAAAGAATGATTGTATGGCACCGATATTGATTATCCTTCCCTTTATGTTGCTCTTTATCATTTTGCTGGCAACATGTTTGGAGAGGATCACCGTTGACGACAGATTAAGCTCTATCATTTCATCCCACTCCTTCATAGGTATGTTCAAAACATTGAACCTTGAATTTCTTGATGCATTGTTAATTAGTACGTCAAATACTGTATCGCTATTATCGATCCATTTGGCCAGAATTTCTACTTGGGATCTGACTGAAAGATCGCACTTCAAGAATTTTATACGCTTTTCTGGGCTTTTTGATTCAATTTCATTACCTTTAATCTCATTTCTTCCGATTATCCAGACGCTAGCTCCCAATTCGCTGAAAAGTATTGCGGTTGTTTCTCCAATTCCGTGAGTCCCCCCAGTTATAATTACATTCTTTCCATTTAAATCGATCATGTTTTCGCCTACCTAAATCCTATAAGCTATTACCTTTGGCTCTGTCATTTCCGTCATAGTATCCCTGATAGATTCTCTACCTATACCGCTTTCCTTTGGTCCACCAAACGGAAGATAATCCCACCTTAACCTTGTAGTATCATTTATGACGACTGTTCCAACATTCAACCTTCTGGCAATTTTATATGCCCTTGAAAAATTCTTTGAGAATATGGAGGCATCAAGACCATAGCGGGATGAATTAGTCAGAGAGACAGCTTCATCATCTGTTTCAAATGTCTTTACTGGTAGTATAGGGCCAAATACTTCATCATTCAAAACCCGTACATTTGGATCGTTCACTTCGATCAGGGTTGGTGGATAGAAGAACCCTTTGTTAGGAATGCTTCCACGATATATTATCTGAGACCCCTTTGTGATGGCATCTTTTACGAAATTATCCATAGATTTTACGGCCTCTGGTGATATTAATGGCCCCAGATCAGTCTCTTCGTCTAGAGCGTCTCCTATTTTAAGTTTTTTTAATTTCTCTGAAAGAGACTTTTCGAATTCCGTAACAATCCCCTTAGATACAAAAAGGCGTTTTGTAGCATTACAAAACTGCCCAGAATAGTCATAACGACCAAATACTGCCTTCTCCGCAGCTAATTCTATATCAGCATCATCTAGAACTATTTGCGCATCGCTACCCCCAAGTTCCATTATAGATCTTATCCCATTTTTTGTTGCTCTGGAAGCTAAATCTAAGCCAACTCCAGGTGAACCTGTAAATGTTATAATCTTTACCTTTTTATTCGAACTGAATTCGTCACCAATTTCGCTCGAATTACCCGTTACCACATTAACGGACCCTTCTGGAAATCCAGCCTTCAGAAGCAGCTTTGCGAGTTCAATTTGTGTCAATGGTGCGTTTCTAGTAGGCTTGTGGACCACTGTATTGCCAACTGCTAGTGCCGTCGCTACCTTGTGGGCGAAGCTGGCTCCTGGAAAATTGAAGGGAGTTATAGCAGCTACCACTCCCATCGACTCCCTTGTCAAAAAAGCTATCCTGTTCTCATTTCCTGCGGGTGTCTCGTACATATCCAATGGAATAAATTCTCCTCGAAGCACATTTTGGATTTCCCACGCACTACCTTCGAAAATGGCAGCGGTTCTTTCTATCTCTGCCCTAGAGCTCTTTATAGGTCTGCCCGTTTCGAGTGACATTGTCTTGGCTAACTCTTCCTTGTTCTGCAATATAAGATTACTCGCCTTAACTAGCAACTTTTTTCTATGAACTATAGTATACCGGGAAAATTTTTGATATGTATCGTCTGCAAGGTCTATAGCCTGTTTCACCTGATCCCTATCTAGCATAGGCACATAATCTAGGATTTCCCCTGTGGATGGATTATATATTTTACTTTTTATATCTGAATATACCTCTTTACCAATAATTGCACCTTTCACCCTGTCTCACCAGTTGTATTAATCGGTTGTCGATATAAATGTTTTACTAATATGATATTCTTTCAGAAATTTCTTTCCATAAATAATTAATATTATTATCATATTCTTATCTTATGAAGATAAAAGAAATAAAGACCTATTTTGCAGCAGCCGTATGGAGGAATTTCGTTATGGTTGAGATCACGACTGATGAGGGCGTCAAAGGATATGGTGAAGGGACACTTGGAGATTTTGAGAAAACCATTGAAGCAGCGGTAAACGATCTAAAACCATTCCTCGTAAACAGAGATATCGAAATAAATGAGATTACCAATTTTTTCCTCAGAAATTTTTTCTGGAGGAATGGTCCAATATTGTCTACGGCAGAAAGTGCCATAGAACAAGCCCTATGGGATGCTATTGGTAAGACGGTTAAGCAGCCAGTTTATAGGTTGCTTGGAGGAAAAGCGGTCAATAAGGTAAAGGTATATGCAAATGGCTTTATCTCTGGCGGAGCAAAGCCAAATGAATTTGCCTCAGCAGCAGTTAAAACGATTGAAAAAGGATATAGAGCTTTAAAGTTTGATCCATTCGGTGGTTCTGGCCCAAATATAACAAGATCTGAACTTGATATTGCCAAGGAGAGAATAAAAGCTGTTAGAGATGCAGTGGGAAATGATATTGATCTTATGATAGAGGCCCATGGAAGGTTCAATACTAGGACGGCAATAAAGATAGCAAAGGAAATAGAAAGATACGAACCGTTTTGGCTGGAGGAACCAGTTCCAGAAGAAAATATAGAAGCTATGAGCGAGGTTAGGAAAGCTTCTGGGGTTCCAATTGCCGCTGGGGAGAGGATAGTATCGAGAAATAGGTTCTGGGAACTACTTTCACAAAGGGCAGTTGATATAATACAGCCTGACGTTTGCCATATAGGTGGGATTAAGCCCCTTGTTGAGGTCGGAGCTATGGCCAATGTAAATTATGTCACTGTAGCACCCCATAATCCAAACGGACCGATTGCAACCGCGGCAACTCTTAACGCCCTTGTTACTATGCCAAATGCCCTGATTCTAGAATTCTGGCTTGACGCTGAAACTGTTAGGCATGATCTCATAAAGGAATACTTTGATGTTAGGGATGGTTACATATACCCAAACGATAAACCAGGGCTAGGAATAGATGTAAATGAAGAAGCGCTAACAAAGTATCCTTACAGAAAGATGCACCTTGAGTATTTCAGCAATGATTACAAATATCATGGTGATGTTAGATGAAAATTGAAAGGATTCTGAAAGGAGCTGGGATTAGAAGCTCGTATGGTACAATGGGGGCAGCTGCCTCCACTCTCATAGAAGAAGATAATGGTAATAAGATTCTTGTCGATACAGGTCATTTTGGAAATAGGGATAACCTTATAACAAACCTTAAGAAGCTGAACATTTCAACGTCTGATATTGATATAGTTATTTTGACTCATCTTAACTGGGATCACTGCCTTAACGTGGATTTATTCGATTCTGCCGAGATTATTTTAGGCGAGGAAGAATTTAAAAAAGGCACTCTTAGCGGTATTAAAGATGGAATTTCAGATAAATTTAAAGAAGTCCTAAGGAAGATGGACCTAATGCTCATTAATGAAGACTATGAATTATCAAATAATATTCAAATTATAACCACACCTGGTCATACGCCCGGTCATATATCTGTTCTAGCTTTAGATGGGGTCAAAAAAATTATAATTACAGGGGACGCTTTACCAAACTTAAGGGCATATGAGCGAGGGATACCGGATTTTATATTTTATGATCTAGATCAAGCTAAGAAAAGCATAATCAAAATAAAAAATCTGAATCCAGATATAATTATACCAGGTCATGATTCTCCATTTAATATGAATGGTTATTTAGAAACGGATGACATTGATATAATATTGAGAAATGGAAAATACGAGGAAAACATAATTGTTACACTAAAAAAAGTTGTAGCAGATAGGCCGGTGATCTTCAATGAGTGATCTTATAGTGCCTATATTAACGCCATTTACTAAAGATAACACTATAGACACTGAAAAACTTCAAAGACATGCCGAGTATCTAATAAAGAACGGCGTGGATTATTTACTTATATGCGGAAGTACGGGGCTTGGCCCGTCATTGAGGATGGAGGAAAAGGCTAAAATCTTGGATACCCTTAGTTATATCAATGATAGGATCATTTTTCAGGTTGGTTCTCTTAATTTGCAGGAAAGTATCGAACTTACAAGGCTTGGAAAGAAGGTTCAGGTAAAGTATGTTGCATCTCTTCCACCCTACTATTACCCCAGGATGCCAGAAGAATGGTATTTAAGGTTCTTCAAGGAGATCTCGGAGATTTATCCAACCATAGTATATAATTTCCCCCTTACAACAAATTATGACATTAAAATTGAACTAGTTAAAAAAATAAACAAAAATGGTGGAAACATTGTGGGGATAAAAGATACTGTTCCAGACCTTGATCACATACTGAACTTCAAATGGGAGTTCGGAAAGGACTTTAAGGTCTATAGTGGTCCAGACACTTTAGTCCTTGCATCTTTAAGAATGGGAATGGATGGTGCAATTCCAGGATCGGGAAACTATGCACCGAAGATAGCTAGAGCATTATTTGAGAACTACAATAATGAAGATGGTATATTAAACCAGAAGATTCTAACGAAGCTATCTATGATAGCACGTAAATATGGGCAATGGGCTGCTAATTATTCTATGGTCAAGATAATAGGTAAATACGATGTAGGCATACCTAGACCACCGATATACCCTTTAGATGAAAATTCAGAGGCTTTATTATCACGTGAAGTTCTAGAGGTGTTAAAAGATGGAGGATCATAAAGCCAGAATATTAATAACAGCACCATGGTTTACTAGTTTATATCTAAATAAGCTTAAAGAACATTTCATAGTTGATGTAAATAGAATGGAAAGATGGTATACTGAGGATGAATTATCAGCAATGATCTCTAATTATGATGGTATAATTGCGGGATTGGACCCCTTTACTAAGGATGTGCTCTCCAAAGCCAAAAATCTAAAGATAATAGCTAGACGTGGAATCGGATATGATAATATAGACCTAGATTATGCGTGTAGCCATGGAATCTATGTTACGAATACTCCAGTACCTGAAGAATTCGATGCAGTAGCGGAGTTTACAGTAGCACTTATTTTATCTGTTATAAAAAATTTATATGATGCGCACGATTCATTAAGTAAAGGATCATGGGAAAGAAAATCGTTTATAGGCAGGAATCTAAAAGATATGACAATAGGAATAATTGGTTTAGGTAATATAGGAAGAAGAGTCGCTTTATTGCTATCATCGTTTGGAAGTAAGATTATATATTATGATTCATTTGTAAATGATACTGTATTTCAAAAAGTGGATTTATATGAATTATTCAAATTATCGGATATAATCTCTGTACATCTACCATTAAATAAAGAAACCATGGGACTTATAGATAAAAAATTATTAAGTTCCATGAAGCGAGGTAGTTATATAATAAACACATCAAGAGCTGAAATTATTAATAAAGATGATCTTATATGGGCCTTAGATTCTGGAATTATACGATACTTAGCATTAGACGTATTTTATAAAGAACCACCAGGACTAAACGATGATATTCTAAGGAGAAAGAATGTATTTGCGACTCCCCACATAGCAGCATATACTACTGACGCGTTTAATGCTATAGATAGAACATGTGTTAATAATATTATTAAAGTACTATTATATAATGAAAAACCAGATTATTTGTTATGTAAGTAGTTAATCTTTTTTATATCCTCAGTACTCCCGCAAGTATAAAATTTCACTCTTCTGAGGAAATTTATTAAGGGCTGAAGATAATAATATATTTCAAATATGGTAATTTGCAACTTTATACATGAACCCACACAAAAGTCCGATGATCCCAAAAAATGTAGGAAATTAATTATAATATCATAATACGAATAATTTTGTTATCTATTGGGTAGTTTCTCTCCCCCAACCCCCTTCGTCTTTTAATTCTACATTTATATTTTCTAAAGATTTAGGTTTAATGAGAGCTATACCCATAACAAAGATAGCTGAAGCTATTATATAGAATGTCATAGAGAATTCTAAGCCTCGCGTCAGTGTTAGCAATGCTACCAAATAAGGTGCTATCCCCCCGGCAACACCTGCCACGGCATAGCCAGTACCAGAGCCAAAACCACGAGCTTCTTCTGGAAATCTTCTTCCTAAATATACAGGAACAATTCCAAAAATACTATTTGCGAATAATCCTATTAGAACAGCACCTAATATCATCACAAAAAACTGAGAAAAGGCTAAGTAAACGAAGGTTGAAGGAATTACTAACATCATATAAATCGCTGGCAAAATTCTATCATTCATGAATCTAGTTGCGTATCCATTGATTGGTTTACCAATTATTGATGCTATAGAGTATGCAAATATAAGGTAGAATATATCCGCCGCCGGCAAATGTCTCACAGTTTCTAAGAATGTTGGATAAAGACTCCATGCCGCATAACCCAAAAAATTTATGCCTCCCATGAAAGCCCATCCCTGAAGAGCTGCTCCATTGACATACCTGTTATAATTCAATTTAATAGTCCTCTTTGCTTTTCTTAATTCTTCTGTGAACGTTTCTTTTACTTTATAATGTGTGAAAATTACCAATACTAAAGCTGGAAGTATTGCAATTGCAAACATAGGTCTCCATCCCAATACTGGGAAAAGAAATACATAAGTTAAGGCAGCTAGGGTATAACCCATTTCCCATCCCGCCATCATAATACCAGACGCTAATCCTTTACCTTCTGATGGAACAGATTCCATAAGAAGAGGTGCTGCAGCACTCCATTGACCTCCAAACCCTAAACCGAAAATTATCCTAAAAATAAGAAATGATTCGTAATTCCAAGCCAAACCGCTTAAACCAGCAAAGCCTGCAAACCATAAAACTCCAAACATAAATGGAAATTTTCGTCCAGTTATATCAGCCCATCTTCCGAATATTATATTTCCAACTACTTTTGCAAAAAGAGTTCCAGTGAGCACCAGCGCCATATCAACTAGCGAGACATGAAATGCCTTCCCAATTGTTGGTATGAGAAACAGTAAAATAGTAAAGTCATAAGCATCTAAAAGCCAACCTGAAGTGGCTGCAGTCAAAACAGATTTATGGGAAGAAAGTGATTTCCAAGCACCTTTTTCTTCAGTGTTGTTATACATTAATGTCCCTCCACATTCGGTATTTTCTCAACTTTTCCCGATAGGGAACTATCCATGAACCACAAATAGGAAGCGCTCCCAACAGAATACCAACTCTCTCTTGGAATTCTCGATATTTTATCTATTTTATCGAGATCTTTAATATCCACATCAAATAGTAAATGGCATCAAGATATTTAAACCTTTCTGTAAAGGCAGTACTCCCGCAAGTATAAAATTTCACTCTTCTGAGGAAATTTATTAGGGGCCTCATCTGATTTAACGTTTTAGGG
>OGCG01001607.1_pt1 | contig 10845 bp, 8 predicted proteins | sample 1570061 | NCBI WGS metagenome assembly OGCG01 (sample SAMN06268698, study PRJEB24515) | hot springs metagenome | isolation source: Joseph's Coat, Yellowstone National Park, Washington, USA | place: USA:Joseph's Coat, Yellowstone National Park, Washington, USA
AGGCCGAGCGTATTTGGCGGCAGTCGCTCATCAAGCACGTATGTTGCACCATCTCGATCTACGGCCGATCTTGCCCGCCATTCGCCAGCCGATACTGCTTATATGCGGCGATCAGGACCGCGTGGTGCCCCGGCCGCACGAGGAGATGCTGCTCCAAGGACTGCCCAATGCCGGCCGCGTCGTATTCAAAGACTGTGGCCATATGCCCAGCTACACCCATCCGGAGATCTTAGCGGAAGTGATTCGACAGTTTCTGACGCCGCCAGCATAGAGGTTTGAGACGGTTGCCCTGATGCGCCATCTTATTCTAAACATAGCCAGCAAACATAGCCAGCATCCTTTTCCGAATAGGCCTCTTCCGTTTGAGCGAGGATCCACATGTTTATTCCGGGTGCGATCAGCGCAGCATGTGGGCGCTTCTGGCCGAACTCCGTAACTCCATTTCGCCGATTGGAGTTCAGCTTGCCTCGCTCGCTCGTCACTCGATCTGGGGTTGACCGGCCCTGTCAGCTGAGTACACTCGCCGCGGCGTCGGGCAAGCCGTCGACGAAACCTCCTTGCGCACTCAAGCCCGGCACTTCGTTATCCGAGGGCCGGTGGACATGCAATTTTGCTCGCAAAAATTCTTCCTGTTTTTTTTGCTCGTCTTCGTTCTCTATTGGGCGCTGCCGTGGCGGCGCGTCCGCGTTGGGCTGTTGTTAGCGGCCAGTTTCTATTTCTACGCCAGCTGGAACAAATGGCTGGCTCTGCTCATTTGCGTCTCAACCTTACTCGATTATCTACTAGCGCTGGGCATCGAACATTCGACCGCGATGTGGCGGCGCAAACTACTCTTGTGCGTCAGCCTGTTCGCCAACCTCGGATTGCTTTGTTACTTCAAATACGCCAATTTCTTTCTGACCTCGCTCCATGACGCTCTGAAAGTTGTCGGGATGTCGACGTCGTTTCATACGCTGAACGTGCTGCTGCCGGTCGGCATTTCGTTCTACACTTTTGAAGCCATCAACTACGTGGTAGACGTATATCGCCGCCGCATTCCGGCAGAGCGCAATCTCGGCGATTTCATGCTCTTCATCCTGTTTTTCCCGCACCTTATCGCTGGTCCCATTGTGCGGGCGCGCGATTTCTTGCCGCAGATCAAACGGCCTAAGCGCTGGAGCTGGGCGCGGATGCATCTGGGGACCGGCTATGTTCTTATGGGCTTGGTCAAGAAGCTGGCCATCGCCGACCGCATGGCTGAGTACGTCGATCCCGTCTTCGCCGACCCTTCGGCCTATCGCGGCTCCGCCATCGTCTTTGCCGCCCTTGCCTACGCGGTGCAAATTTACTGCGATTTTTCCGGTTACTCCGACATGGCCCTCGGCACGGCCCACATGCTCGGCTACAAGCTGGCCCGCAATTTCAACCTGCCGTACCTGGCCGTCAACGTCGCCGACTTTTGGCATCGTTGGCACATTTCATTATCGAGTTGGCTGCGTGATTACCTGTTCATTCCACTCGGCGGCAGCCGCGGCGGCCGCTGGCAAACTGCACGCAATCTACTTATCACCATGACGCTGGGCGGTCTGTGGCATGGCGCTAACTGGACATTCGTTTTTTGGGGCGCCTTTCACGGCGTTTTGCTGGTTATCCATCGCGCCTTTCACAACTTCAGCAAGGCTCGCCCTCAACTAGAGCGTTTTTTACAAAGCGTGTCTGGCACGGTGCTGCGCAGGTTGCTGACATTCACCTGCGTGGCTATCGGCTGGGTGTTCTTCCGCGCGCCAACGTTTGGTACGGCGTTCACGCTGCTGCATCGCGTCGCCGTATGGCATTCGGGGCTGGGTACGCCGATCCCAATGTTGAACCTGCGCTGGACGTTGCTGTTTTTGGGGATCTGTCATGCCGTGGCTTATTGGGTGCCGTGGCGGAAGTTGTGGCGTATACCAGCCCCAATCCAGGGATTCGCGTATGCCGCGGCGTTGGTGCTGGCGCAGGTGTTCGCTCCTGACGCCGGCAAGGTATTCATTTACTTCCAGTTTTGAAAAAAGATATAACCACGGATTACCCGGATAAATCTGTAGTTAGATTGAGGGAAGCATCATGGGTGAACGCGATGCCGCGAAGCGTGAACGAAAAAAACAACGTTTGGCCGCCCATATGCGCGCCTGTCTTCTCTGGGGATTGGGTTTCTTTGCCACCGCCCATGCCGGCATGTTGATCGCCACGCAGAGCTTTTGGCCGCATTTGCGCGATCCCGAGTTTGGCTACAAACTGAGTACCCTGCGCCGGCAGCTCGCGACGGAACCAGATCGGCCCTTGCTCGTTCTGCTGGGTTCGTCGCGGACGGGACAAGGGATACGGCCTGGCGTCATGCCGGATTTGCGGACTCCTGATGGGCGAATCGTGCTGGTGTTCAATTTCAGCCAGGTCGGCTCCGGGCCGTTGGCGGAACTGGTGATGTTACACCGCCTGCTCGACGCCGGCATTCGTCCGAACTGGTTGGCCGTCGAAATCCTGCCTGCTCTGCTCGGTCGGAGTGTCGATGCTTTCGGCGACGTCGGTGTCGGCATCAGCCGCTTGAGTTGGAAAGATGTGCGTCTGCTGTCCCAATACGTTCGAGATCCGTATACGATGAAGCATCGCTGGTACAAGGACCAACTATGGCCTTGGTACGCCCAGCGTTTTTCAGTCCTGAATCATTACGCCAGCAATTGCGTTCCTTGGCGGCTGCGTTTGGACCATTGGAAACAGCTGGATCGCTGGGGCTGGTCGGACATCGGCCGAGACGACCAACCTCTGGTCCTCGTCCCTACCGCCCTGGAAGTGACGCGCATGGCCTATTATGACGACCTCAAGCACTTGCGCATTTCGTCGATGCAGGACCGCGCCCTCCACGATCTGATCGCCTTATGCCGGCAGGAGGGCATTCCCCTACTTTTCTACCTCATGCCCGAAGGCACTATCTTCCGCAGTTGGTATGATCCGGCTGTCAGCAACCGTATCAACGAGTATCTGACGCATCTCAGCCAGGAGTGTCACGTGCCTATCGTCGACCTGCGCACCTGGATGGAAGATAAATACTTTGGAGATAGTCATCATCTCTATCGCCAAGGGGCCACCCTGTTCACACGCCGCTTTGGTCCGGAAGTGCTTTCCTGCCTGGTGCAGGACAGATTGGAAGCGCTCCCGTCCCTCCTGACGCCCCTTTCCAGTCCGGGACCGGAACTAACGCCAGCAGCGGAACCGCTCGTTGAGTTGCCCAAACCGTCGGCACGAAGGAAGCCGGCCACTCTCTCCATTAATGGCGGAGCATCGCCTACAATGGAAAAGAAGGACTAAGGTTGACCGCAAGCGATTTTTCGTTTCGCATGAAACGAAAAATCATTCCGCCCGGAGAGGATGCACGATTATGGCAGGCAGCTACGACGCAATCATCATTGGCGCTGGGCACAATGGTTTGGTGACGGCTTGTTACTTGGCACGCGCGGGTTGGAAAGTGTTGGTGTTGGAACGCCGGCACGTAGTGGGTGGCGCGTGCGTGACGGAGGAAGTTTTCCCCGGTTTCAAAGTCTCGACAGCCGCCTACGTCAACAGCCTTTTCCGCAAGGAAATCATCCGCGATTTGCGCCTGGCTGAATATGGCTTCGAAGTCTTGGAACGCAATCCCGCCTCTTTTACTCCCTTTCCCGATGGCCGTTATCTTTTTCTCGGCGGTGACAGCGCTTTCAACCGCAGTGAGATCGCCAAGTTCAGCGTGCGCGACGCCGAGAATTACCCCAAATACGAGGCGATGCTCCAGCGCGTCGCTGCTATCCTCGAGCCGACGTTGCTGATGCGTCCGCCGAACCTCTTGCGGCCCAGTTGGCGCGATCTATGGCATTTGTTCCAACTAGGCCGGGCCTTCCAGAAAATGGGCGCAGGCATGAGCGAGGCCGTCGAGATCCTCACGGGAGCGGCTCGTGCCATTCTCGATCGCTGGTTCGAGTCGGAGCAATTGAAGGCCACGCTGGCCACCGACGCTATCATCGGCGCTTTCGCCGCGCCTTCCATGCCGGGGACCGCCTACGTTTTGTTTCATCACGTCATGGGCGAGACCAACGGCAAGCGCGGCGTGTGGGCTTACGTCCGCGGCGGTATGGGCGGTCTGACGCAGGCGCTGGCTCGGGCCGGCAAAGCGCTCGGCGTTGCCATCCGCACCGAAGCCGAAGTCCGTCATATTCTTGTCAAAAACGGTGCTGCTTACGGCGTCGCCCTAGCCGACGGTACAGAAATCCGCGCCCGTGTCGTCGCCAGCAATGCCGACGCCAACGTCACTTTCAACCGCCTGCTCGACAACCGCCTGTTGCCCCCGGCTTTCACCGAAGCGATCAACCGCATCAACTACGACAGCGCTTCTCTGAAGATCAATGTCGCTCTCTCGGAACTGCCGGACTTCACGGCTTGCCGTGGGATCCTTCCTACTCCCCCTGGAATGGGGAGGGGCAAAGGGGGACCGCAACATCGCGGTACCATTCACTTCTGCCCCGATCAGGATTACATCGAACGCGCCTATGACGACGCCAAATATGGCCGCCCCTCACAAAACCCTGTCCTCGAATGCACGCTGCCGTCGGCCGTCGATGACACCGTGGCGCCGCCAGGGCAACATCTGATGTCGATGTTCGTCCAATATGCGCCCTACAAGCTCCGCGAAGGTCACTGGGATGAGTTGAAGGAGCGCTTCGCCGATCGTTGCTTCGACATCGTCAACGAATATGCACCGAATTTCAAGCGTTCGGTGATTGCTCGGCAAGTATTGTCGCCCTTGGACTTGGAGCGCACTTTCGCGCTGACAGGCGGTAACATTTTCCAAGGAGCGATGACGCTGAATCAGTTGTTTTGCCTGCGTCCGGTGCCTGGTTTCGCCGGCTATCGCACGCCGATTCGCGGTCTGTTCCTGTGCGGAGCAGCGGCGCACCCAGGCGGCGGCGTCATTGGCGCCGCCGGCTGGAACGCCGCACGGACAATCCTGGGTAAATAACTACCTGGCTGCGGCGAGACCGAAATCGCCCCTGAGATCACGCCAACAACTGTGAATGTGATTGGCGGGATTGCCGGCGGAATCGGCCTGCACATTGAGGAACTCGATGAGGAACGTCGGCCCTTGAACATGGTAGGTATACGGCTTGCCAGGTTCATCGAGCGCTTGGGCGAAGGCGAAATGAATTTTGTCGAAGCCGGCTGCCTTGACCTCGGCCAACTCCGCCTCGGCAACTTCCGCTGGCATGCGTTGGGCATACGACTGAATCAGCTTCAGCAGTAAAGCACGCTGTTTCTCGTTCAACTTGGCTGCAGCGATTCCTTGCGGCGCGCCGGGATGAGCGATGGGTTTGCCCTGTTCGATCTCCGGAAACAACTTGGTGCGGAAAGCGATCTTACGTTGCGCCGCATCCAGCGAGGCAAATAGTTGCTTGGCGAGATCTTCCGCTTCGGGCAAAGTACGGAAACCTTTGCGTGGTCCCGTCTTGATCTCCGCCGGATTGGCACCGAAGAAAGCAGGTGTAGAGGCAACGATCTTGCCGCGATCGACCACGAAATTCAGCGACAAGTGATGGCCCTCGATACGCCAGCCCCATTTGCCGACTTTCGAAGGCGTGCCAAAAATGCTGACGAAATACCAGCCGGGGTTGCGGACCATGGCGCCGCCTTTCTCCAACTCGGCGAGGATCGCTTCCAGACTCATGATCGTGATCGCTTTGTCGTAGCCCGATTGGCTGGTGCCGGCCCGCAGCAATGCCTTGGCCATTTCCTGCTGCTCCTCCGACATTTGCTCGAAACGCAATCCTTTGCGCGTCGGCTCTTTTTTGGCGTTCTGCATCGGTACAAAATGCCAGTTGGTCCGCTCTTTGTCGTCAAAGGCGAACAGCGCCTTGCTCTTCTGATCATCGTGGAGGCTGTTGACCAGCTTGGCTGCGGCGTCGCACATCCGTTCGCCGGGCGACGCCTCCTCTTTACTCAAGCAGGCCGCTCCCACTAGACCGGCCGTCAGGATCCCTATCAGTAACAGTTGTTTGCGTTTCATAAAGCCCCCTTGGTCGGAAAAAACGGCATACCCAAGCCGCCCAGCGCACGGAGAAGAGACAGAATAATCAGGCGTCTTCGGTCTTTTCCTGCGTCTTTTTCTTTCTTATGCAAACGCCTGCTTCCTTGCTTCGGTGATTCTGCGGTTAGTCTTCTTTTTCTACTATGTTACGGAGGACACCGATTTTTTCGATCTCGATTTCTACCACGTCGCCCTCTTTGAGGAAGACCGGCGGCTTACGTGTGAAGCCGACGCCGGACGGTGTGCCGGTGAAGATCAGATCGCCCGGTTCCAGCGTTACTACTTGCGACACATAGGCAAGCAGTTGCTCCGCGCGGAAAATCATCTGGCGTGTGTTGCTGTCTTGCATAATCTGACCATTTAGCCTTAGGCGGATGGAAAGATTATGCGGATCGCCTAATTCGTCCATGGTTACCAGGACAGGCCCAATCGGTGCAAAAGTGTCGAAAGTCTTGCCGGCCAACCATTGCCTGCCATCCTTTTTGAGCTGCCAATCGCGGGCGGAGACATCGTGTCCAATGGTGCAGCCGGCCAAATGATCCAGGGCGGTGGCCACGCTCAGCCGGCGTCCCTTCTTGCCGACCACCAGCACCAACTCCGCTTCGTAATCGACCTCTTGACTGACGGCCGGCAGGCGGATGGCCTCGCCGGGGCCAATGATGGCCGTGGCGAATTTGCTGAAAAGGACCGGCTCTCTGGGGATGGGCGCTCCACTCTCTGCAGCATGGTCGCGGTAGTTGAGTCCGATGCAAATCGCTTTTGGCGGATCGGGAATAGGAGCGAGCAGTTTCACGGAAGAAGCGGGATAGCGCACTGCATCGGGCCGCGCTGCCGCTTCGGCCGCGCTGCGGAGCATAGGGGGGCCAGCGGCCAGCAACTCTCGGACACTAAGGGGCAGATCAGGCCGAGTGGCGTGTAGGTCAATATAATCATTGCCCAGAAGCACGGCGGCTCGCGGACCGGTCGGGGTCTGAATGGTTGCCAAGCGCATAAGAGCCTCAGGAGGCCAATAAGCAGGGTCACTTGCCGCATGTTTTACACAAGCGCGTTATGTGCCGCAACATGTCGCGTACGGAAATCATGCCGAGCGGCTGACCTTCCTTGAGGACCGGCAGATGGCGGTAGCCGCCCACATCCATCTGGTGTAACACAAAAGCGAGCGTATCAGTGGGCCGTATCGTCGTCGGATTAGGCGTCATGAAATCGCTCACGGGGCGCGTTGTGTGGTCCACGACAGGATCGGCCACTTTGGTCAACAGGTCGCGTTCGCTGAAAATCCCCAGCAATTTGCCGGCGGCATCGACGATTAGCACGGCGCCGATGTCATGGGCCAGCATGACCTCGATGGCCCGCCTCACGGGTGCCGCCGAATCCAGCGTGATGGCCCGCCGCGGCTGCAATTGGCTCACGGTGTCTTCCATCAAGCTCCGCTCGACGCGGTCCTGGGCTACGGGCTGATCCAGCTGCGTCAAATCGGCGAGGCAGTTTTCGCAGTGTTCACTGCCGGGCAGATTATCGTAAGCACAATGAGGACAAATCATAAATAAAGCCGAAAACCGAAAGCCGAAAGAAAATCACAGGCGGAATACGGAAATTCACAAGGTCGTCCTGCTTCGTTTCGCCTTTCGGATTTATTCCACAATCCAGGTTTCATCGCTGGCGAACAGCTCTTCCAGTTTGCCGGGACCGCGTGCAGCAAAGACGTCGCTTATTTGTTTGTTAAGCACATCTTCGTAGGTTGGCCGCTCGACGCAGCGGAAGACGCCGAGACATTCGGGAAAATCCGGATAGACCATGCGGCTAAGCAGGTACGCTAGACATGGCTCGTCGGCTTTTTCGTCGTGGACTAGCAAATCATCGACGGCAACGCCGTTGCCTAGCGTGACGACTTCGGGAGTTAAGCCGTTGAGACGAATGCCTTTGTTGCGGTCCTTGCCGAAGATAAGCGGCCGACCATGTTGGAGGTAGAGTACATTGTCCGCCTTAACGCTCTTATCGGTGGCGTACTCGAAAACGCCATCGTTGAAGATCTTGCAGTTCTGGTAAATTTCGACGAAAGCGGCGCCTTTGTGAGCGGCGGCGCGTTTAAGGATCTCCGTCAAATGATTGATGTCTACGTCCAGAGTGCGGGCTACGAAGGTAGCGTCGGCCCCCAATGCCAGCGACAAGGGACGCAAGGGAGTATCGATGGAACCAAGGGGGCTTGACTTGGTGCGGGTGCCGATGCGGGAAGTCGGCGAATATTGGCCCTTTGTCAGACCGTAAATCTCGTTATTGAACAGAATGATTTTCAAGTCGATGTTGCGGCGGATGGCATGAATCAAATGATTGCCGCCGATGGAAAGACCGTCGCCGTCGCCGGTGATGACCCACACGCTCAGGTCTGGCCGGACCAGTTTCAGGCCAGTGGCGATGGCCGGGGCACGGCCGTGGATAGTGTGGAACCCATAGGTATTCATGTAATAGGGGAAACGGCTGGAACAGCCGATGCCGGAGATAAAGACGAATTTCTCGCGTGGAATGCCGAGGCCGGCCAGCGCTTTCTTCATCTGAGCCAAGATCGAATAATCGCCGCAACCCGGACACCAGCGCACTTCTTGATCACTGGCCAAATCTTTGGGCGTTAACGTGGGCAAAGCTGTCATCGTAGTCATGGAAGAAACCTCTTTGGAGCTTGGTATCAGACCATCTGCACCTTTCCACCACAAACAACGCGGAGGAAATAACGGTTTTTCCTCCGCGTTGTCCGTGTAATCTGGGCTTGAAAATTAATGCAACAATTCTTCGATTTTCGCCTCAATCTCGCTGACCAGGAACGGTTTGCCCTGGATCTTGTTCAATCCCACGGCGTCAACCAAATACGCCGCGCGAATGAGCAAACGCAGCTGGCCGCAGTTCAGTTCGGGGATGAGCACCTTGCGATAGCGTTTGAGGACTTCGCCGGTATTGCGGGGCATGGGATTGAGATAGCGCAGGTGCGCCTGGGCGACTTTCCAGCCCTTGCGTTGCGCCCGTTGGCAGGCAGTGACAATCGAGCCGTAGGTGCCGCCCCAACCGAGGACGAGCAAATCGCCTTCGGGCGGCCCCATCACCGTCAGTTCCGGGATTTCCTCGGCGATATTGGCGATCTTTTGCGCGCGTGTGCGGACCATGTGTTCGTGATTGGCAGGATCGTAGCTGACGTTGCCGGTGATGTCTTCTTTTTCCAGGCCGCCGATGCGATGTTCCAGTCCGGGCGTACCCGGCACGGCCCAAGGGCGCACCAAGCGGGCGTCGCGCTCATAGGGATGGAAGACGGCTGCTCCGTTGCCGTTGCTTCCCCCCTCTCCGCCTGCCGAGTGGGGAGGAAAAGCAGAGGGCGGCTGCGCGAAGCGCACAGGGATTTTCGGCAGCTTGGCCGGATCGGGGATCAGCCACGGTTCAGCGCCATTGGCGAGGTAGCCATCCGACAACAACAACACCGGCGTCATGAAGCCGACGGCCAGGCGCACTGCCTCGAACGCCATGTGGAAGCAATCCGCCGGTGAACAGGGGGCGAGGACGCAGACGGGGCATTCGCCGTTACGGCCAAACATCGCTTGCAAAAGATCGGCTTGCTCAGTCTTAGTCGGCAAACCCGTGCTTGGCCCGCCGCGCTGCACATCGATGATGACGACCGGCAGTTCGGTCATGACGGCCAAACCGATCGCTTCGGACTTGAGGCAGAGGCCGGGACCACTGGTGCCAGTGACGCCCAGCGCGCCGGCGAAAGACGCACCGAGAGCGGCGCCGATGGCGGCGATTTCGTCCTCCGCTTGCAGCGTCCGCACTCCGTAGCGTTTCAATTCCGCCAGCTGGTGCAAAATGTCCGAAGCCGGCGTGATGGGATAGCTGGCATAGAGCAACGGCAAGCCCGATTGTTTGCTCGCCGTCGTTAGGCCGATGGCCAACGCCTCGTTGCCGGTGATCTTGCGATAGCGGCCCGGAGGGATTTTCGCCTTAGAAACGCGGTAATGCACTGGCAGAGCTTCCGTCGTTTCGCCGTAGTTGTAACCTGCTTTCAGGGCGCGTATGTTGGCCTCCATCACGCTTGGGTTCTTGCCAAATTTGTTCTGAATCCAGCGCAAGGTCGGCTCCAGCGAGCGCTCGTAAAGCCAATACACCAAGCCCAGAGCGAAGAAGTTCTTGCAACGATCGGCTTCCCGGGTGCTGAGTTTCAGCTCGGCCACCGCTTCGCGGTTGAGTTTAGTGATGGGTACGGCGAAAAGGCGGTAACCTTTGAGCGAACCATCTTCCAGGGGATTGCTGGTATAACCGGCCTTGTGCAAATCGTTGGGGCTGAAGGCGTCGGAATTGACAATAAGGATTCCGCCCGGTTCCAGATCTTTGAGGTTGGTTTTCAACGCTGCGGGATTCATGGCGACAAGCGTGTTGAGCTGGTCGCCGGGCGTGTGGATGTCGCTGCTACTGAAATGGATCTGAAAGCCGGAGACGCCGGCGAGGGTTCCGGCGGGCGCGCGAATCTCGGCTGGAAAGTCGGGCAGAGTACTGATGTCGTTGCCGAGCAAGGCCGAGGTGTGCGTGAATTGCGTGCCGGCTAACTGCATGCCGTCGCCGGAATCTCCGGCCAATCGAATCGTCGCTTCGCCTATTTCCTCGACAGGGATGGGGGAACGGGGGGGAACAGATGTCTCGCCGCTTGGTCGTGTGACGCCAGGATTCAAAACCGTCATGAAAACAAAGCCTCCGGGGCGGGATAGCCTCCCGTCTCAGGCCCCTTCCGGTTTGCGGGGCACGACATT
>OGCG01001610.1_pt1 | contig 10827 bp, 7 predicted proteins | sample 1570061 | NCBI WGS metagenome assembly OGCG01 (sample SAMN06268698, study PRJEB24515) | hot springs metagenome | isolation source: Joseph's Coat, Yellowstone National Park, Washington, USA | place: USA:Joseph's Coat, Yellowstone National Park, Washington, USA
ATACTTGGAAAAATTTAACATGAAAATAAAGGAAATAATACATATAATAAAAGAAAGGCACATACTCTTCGGCCTATTCCTATACGCAATAAGCTTCTTGCTTTATCTATATGCACTGCATGGCGCACCCATGGTATCTTTTGTATATCCTATTTTTGCGAGCACTTTTATCTTTGTATTTATAATTTCAAAGTATTGGCTTGGCGAGCCAATAGGCACTATGCGGCTAATAGGAATGGTTCTGATTGTAATAGGAATAGGGCTCATTGCCATGACATACTAAGGGAATTACATGAAGGATAAATACGAATTTGCGCTCATTTTGCTTGGAAGCACGTTTCTAGGTGCACTAGGCCAGGTATTCTTTAAAATGGGTGTAATGCAATTCGGCATACTGTTCTACACGTATGTAGCAATAGGCCTTGTTTTCTACCTCGCTTCTACAGTAGTCTATTTTTACGTTTTAAGCCGCACACACCTTAGCTGGTCCTACGGTTTTACAGGCTTAAGCTACATTTTTGCAAGCTTTATAGCTTTTGCATTTCTTGGTGAGCACGTACCTATCTTGAGATGGTTAGGCATTATTGTAATCGCAATCGGCACTGCGCTGATAGGCGTTAGCTAAGCCAAATCAATAGCAATTTGTCATCAGTACTTTATCTTGGCGCTTGTGCCTTTTTCATCTTCTTTTTGCTCAGAAGCTTCAGCAATTGCCTCTGCAACAGCTTTGTTTTCATTTATACCAAGTATAGCAAACTTGTAGCCTATGCTAGCAAAAAGGAACAGCAGTATTATTTTTATTATTACTATGAAATAACTGTTTGTATTACTAAGCAAGCCATTTACAAGCGTATTGACTGCGGAAGCTACAGAGCTAGAGCCAGAAGTCGTTGCTACTGAAGTAGTAAACTGCATAGAAGAAACTGAATTGTAAAAAGAATAGCCTAGGTAAAGTACTACCAGCAATACGGCAATACCTGCAACTATTAGCGCATTACCAAACAAAGACATTTTATCACCTTGCTATGTTTTTGATAAAAAAGTTTAAAAGCCATATTGACATGCAATATTGTTGGCAAGCAAGCCGAACACATAGAGAGTTAAAGATATAAAGCTTTCTATGCAATTTTTAGTGTGCGTTTAGAGCGTATTCTACAGCGTATTCCCCACCCTCTAAACGCCGCAATCTGTATTTGTTAAACAGCACGAGATGGCTAAGAAAATCTTGCTGCTCGCCTAATATTTAGTTGCTTTTGCTTTTAGTCTTGGTAGAGATTATCTGCATTAGAAGCCTCTTGGTATCGGCTATGCTGTGCACTTGTACGCAGTCTATGCCTGTGCTTATTGCTGCATAGTCATTGCCGCCTTCGAAAAGTGCATCACCGATGTATAGCATATCCTCGATTTTATAGCCCAGCTGCTCTGCTATCTTTCTAATGCCATACGCCTTGTCTATGCCTTTTCTCGTAATGTCAATTGATGTCATTCCACCAAGTCTTATTTCAAATTCTGGTATAAGCTTTTCAAGCTCTGCCTTCATTAGCTTGCGCTTTTCAAAGTCTGGGTCGAATACACGCTTCTCTTCTATAGGCGCATTCTGCCCTAATGCAGAGAAGGTAATCTGAGTCTGCCTGTCTTCGATTTGAGGGCCGAAGAGCCTTTGTGGCCTTGCAAAATCAAACATACCTATGACCTTTCTAAGCGCAGAGATTATGCGGTCTTTTTCCTCCGCGCTGAGTGCAAGCTCATATGCCTTTTTCCAAGTCCCGTGCGAAAAATAGAAGAAGGCAGTAGCATTCGTAGGAAACAGGTAAAGGTTTGATAGATTGCTATTGCTAGGCAGCTTGCTTACCAGCTGCTCTGAAAACTTTTCATAGCTGCCGCCACCGATTACAGCAAGAGGAATGTAATGTATAAGCCTTAGCAATATTTCAGCCATTTCGTTATCTACTGGCATCTTGCTTTCAGCAATCGTTCCATCTAAATCTGCTATTACTGCCTTTTTCTTAGCAAGCAAGTAATTTGGAATTTCTACGTAAACCGGCATAAACTCGTGTGATATATGTATATTCTTAGACGCGAAAAGAATAATAAACTAAACAGAGATAAACTAAACAGAGAAACGTAAACCACACCACCCTTAAGGGCGGGCTTCCAATTGCGTTGATAAGCATGTTGCACCGCAACGTTATGCAGACCAACTTCATCTGCAGACATAATACCATTTACAGGAACTTTCCTATTGGAAATCTGGAAGGTTTCAAGGTTAGTATGCTTCCGCTCCAACACAGATGTATAATATTTACTACTCGCAATTCTTCTCCATGCTTTCGCATGGGGTCATTATACGAGGCGATTAGATGAAGCATTTTAAAGATACAAGCGAAATAAAAATACCTGAAAGGCTGATAGATCAGGTAATAGGCCAGGACAAGGCTGTGGAAATAATAAAAAAGGCGGCAAGCCAACACAGGAATGTTCTGCTTATAGGAGAGCCTGGAACTGGTAAAACAATGCTTGCACAGGCAATGGCTGAGCTGCTGCCTGCTACAGAACTTGAAGACGTACTTGTATACAAAAACCCTAACAACGAAAACATGCCACTTGTGAAAACAGTAAAAACATATCCTAACGGTATAGATCCTAACAAGCCGCTTGGCGATGGACAAGGAAGGCAGATAGTACAGAGAGCCAAGATGAAAAGCAGAGTAGAGCCCCAGCAGACAAGAAGCAGCATAATTCCTATTGTAACAGCAATTGTGCTAATTCTTTTTGCCCTTTCCTTTACAAGCCTTTTCAAAGGCTATGAGCTTATTGTTCTCGCCGCAGTAATACTGGGTGTACTTATATTCGGCTCTGCTGCAGTATTTGTGAGTGGGTTTAGAAGAGTAGGCATGTTTCCTGGGCTGTTTGAATCCGACGAGCCAAAGCTCATAGTAGACAACACAGGGCTTACCCACGCGCCTTTTATAGATGCAACGGGCGCAAAGGCAGGCGCCCTGTTTGGCGACGTTAAGCACGACCCGCTACAGAGTGGCGGGCTTGGAACGCCTCCACACCTGCGTGTTGAAAGCGGCGCCATACACAGGGCGAACAAAGGCGTTTTATTCATCGACGAGATTGCGAACCTAGATCCGCACGCGCAGCAAGAGTTGCTTACAGCAATGCAGGAGAAAAAGTTTCCTATAACGGGCCAAAGCGAGCTAAGCTCTGGGGCGATTGTAAGGACAGAGCCCGTGCCATGCGACTTTCTCCTTGTTGCCGCAGGCAACCTGCAAGACCTCGACCACATGCATCCAGCGCTAAGGTCCAGGATACGTGGCTATGGCTATGAAGTTTATGTTAACTCCACAATGCCAGATACAGAAGCCAATAGAGAAAAGATTGTCAGGTTTATTGCTCAGGAAGTAAGTAAAGACAAACGCATACCACACTTTGACTACGATGCATGCATGGAAGTGATAGACGAAGCGCGCAGGCGCAGTGGAAAAAAGAACAGCTTGTCGCTAGTATTCAGAGATCTAGGAGGGCTCGTAAGGGCGGCAGGCGACATAGCTGTAGCTAAAAAGAAAAGCATTGTGAACAGAGAAGATGTAATAGAGGCTCTGGCTGTTGCAAAGCCGATAGAGGCACAGTATGCTGAGCAGATACTAGACCAAGTAAAAGACTACAAGGTTTTCAAGACAGAAGGCTATGCAATAGGCAAGGTGAATGGGCTAGCAGTATTAAGCGGTGGCAATACAATCACTGAAGCAGGCATCGTAATGCCAATAGTTGCAGAGGTAACCCCTGCCAGCTCAAGGGCCGAAGGCAAACTTATTGCTACTGGTGAGCTAGGTAAGCAGGCAAAGGAAGCAGTGCAGAACATAAGCGCAGTAATAAAAAGGCATATGCTCAGGGACTTTGCAAATTATGACATACACGTGCAGTTCATACTTCAAGCGGCAAGGGGCGTAGAAGGAGATAGTGCAAGCATTTCTATAGCGGTAGCTGTAATATCGGCGATGGAGGGCATACCCATCAATCAGGAGGTTGCAATGACAGGCTCGCTCGACGTGCGCGGCAATGTACTGCCTGTAGGTGGAATAACAGCAAAGGTAAAGGCCGCTATAGACTCTGGTATACGCTATGTGATAATTCCTTTCAGCAACAAAGACGACATATATTTAGACAAATCAGAGCTGAAGAAGATCAAAGTAGTTTATGCAAAGAACATAGCAGACGTTATAGAGTTTGCATTGAAGAAAAGCGCAAGACGAGATGCACTAATAAAAGAGCTGCGCCACTACCTTGTAACAGACTATATGGAAAAGCCTCCACTAATAATAAATGAGCACTTGCAAGGATACGGCGCTGAACAGTTAGAGCAGAAAGAAAAAAGCAAGGTTAAAAAGCATGCTAAAGCAAAAAAGAAATAAAGGGGTTCTTTAATGGAAGAGCACAAGGTGCAGAAGTCAAGTCCAAACGCGCAAAATTCAAGCAGTGGAATAAGCGCAATAGACAGAATAGAGGAACTAGGAAAAAACATAATATATGATATAAACTCAGGCAAAAACCCTAGGTTCGTAACTTTAAGCAGAACAAAAAACAATATTATATTTGACCAGAAGACCGGCTATCTTAAGCTTGGCAGTGCAAAAGAGGAAAGGCTCTTCATAAATGTCGCACAGGCAAAAAGGTTTATGCAAACGATTGCAATAGCAGCAAAGTGCCATAAGTTCCTACAGGAAAACCTGCATACAACTATAAGAGGCCTTTTCTACCAGCTTAAGTACTCGCTTGGCGAAGACATTGACGAAAGCATATTCAGCGAGCAGGCAGAGTCAAACCCTCTTATAGAAGATTTGGAAGTAGCACTCGGAGTAAAGAGGGAGGAGCTCAACCTTAACGCAAACAGGAAAGGGGTGCTCGCGGGCAACATGAAAGTCATAGATATGTTTGGCGGGGAAGAACAGGAAATAGACTGCAGCAAACAGGGCAGAAGCGGCTGGGCAATACCTAGCGATGTTGATAACGGTATGCGCTTTGTAGACGTAAAGGCAAAGTATGTTTTGGTGGTGGAGAAAGATGCATTATGGCAGAGGCTTAATGAAGACGGCTTTTGGAAAAAGGAGAATGCAATATTAATTACTCCACAAGGACAGGCTGCTAGAGGAACAAGAAGGATAATAAGAAAACTTGCAGACATGGGCCTGCCTGTATATGTATTTACAGACAGCGATGCGTGGGGATGGTATATATACTGGACTATCAAAACAGGCAGCATCAACCTTGCATACATTGGAGGCGATGTAGCAACACCAGAAGCTCGCTTTTTGGGCGTTACAATGTCAGACCTCAATAAGTACGACTTTTTGAAAAAGCTTACAATAAACGCAAGCGAAACAGATATAAAAAGAGCACAGGAGATGCTGCAATATAATTGGATAAAAGCACATAAGGAATGGGTCGAAGAGCTTGAAACTATGATAAAATCTAAGAAGAAGCTCGAGCAAGACGCTTTGCAAGGTCCAAGGCTGACATTCGTAGATGACTATATAAGGGAGAAGATAAAGAATAAAGAATTCCTCCCTTGATCGCAAGCCATTGGGCTGTGCTTAGTACAGTGTGCCTAGATTCTGAAGGTCTATTTTCGCAAGCGCTTGTTTTGGATTATCGTAATACTCTTTGACGAACTCGTTTATTCCTCTAAGATCCCTAATGCCTAGCTGGTTGAGCCTTTCCAATATTTTACCACGCCTCTGCTCTTCGATCACTATCTCAGTAGGTGTATAGCCGGTAAGCTTAGAAAGCGTGTCGCGGTATGTAACGCTTGGAAGTATATCAGAGCTTTTGTGCGTTTTATAATCGTATGTATAAAGGTCTGACAGCAGTACTTGGGTTTCCATACCGGATATTTCCGATACCTGTGTTATTTTTCTTATATACCTATTGTTCTCGTTGACCTGTGACACTATGATTATAGCATCTATCACAGGTATTATGTCCATTTCTACATTCATTGGTGTGTGCTCCAGCCTTGTTATAACATCACGCGCCGTGCTTGCGTGTATAGTGCCCATTGCGATCTTTCCTATGTTCATTGCTGTAAGCATGTCCTTTGCCTCTGCTCCTCTTACCTCTCCTATAATTATCATATCTGGCCTCATTCTCAAGGCATTCTTGACAAGGTCCTCCATTGTGAGGTCAGGGCTTGTTTCCAGCCTGACTGTGTTTTCCTGCGTTTCAGTGTTAAGCTCGTAGGTTTCTTCAATTACAATAACTCTCGTTTCGGGCCTAAAGAAGCTGAACATTGCATTGAGCAGCGTAGTCTTGCCGCTCGCTGGCATGCCTCCGATGAGCAGGTTTGCGGGCCTTACTTTAAGCCCTTCGACATAAAGCCAAAGCCTTCCTGCCATATTGTAGCTAAGCTCTCCGGAGTTTATTAGGTCTATTATGCTAAGTGCATTCCTCTTGAAGTTTCTTATTGTTATGTCTGCACCAAGCGGCGACTGCACAATGTTCGCCCTTGAGCCGTTGGGCAAGTGCACATCAAATATCTGCTTGTTTGCAACGCTTGTAGTTGCATACATCTTAAGCTTCTTGACAAACAGTGCAAGCTTCTCCTTAGACCCAACAACCTCGGGCACCTTGGTTATGCCTTTGCCTGAAAAGTACGCGAAGATGTTCTGAGTATTGTTTATCATTATGTCTTCCACATCTTCGCCGAATAGATATTTATCAATAGGATCAAAGGTTTTTGAGTCCTGAATAAGCCTGTTTATGTCTTCTTGGCTTGCTGATGGATTCAGAGTTTTGGCAATGTTTGCAATCTGCCTGTTCTTCTCCTCTTCGTCGCTAAAAAGTGCAAGCTTACCTTCTAATGCGTCAAAAACATTAGATTCAAAGTTGTAAAACTCGGTATCATCCATATATGTCAATACAATAAAGCATGTTAGAATTAATAACTTTTTCTTTAATGCTTGCAATGTTTTGCATCATTGCACAACTATTTCAGCGATTCATAAATTTCTGCAGAGCCTCTTAGAAGGAAGAAGGTAATCAAATATGCAACGAGCAGATAGCCTATTATGGCAGGCCAGTGTGCTATGTACATAAGTGCGAGGTATGAAAACACTACTGCTTTTGAAGCTCCTATTGCACCACGCGCCAAATGCGAGTATGCAATTTTGCCAAAAGTCGTGTGCATATTGTGGAACGTCTTTTTGCTTGTGCTTGTAAACGCGTCTGAAAGCGAGTTTCTAATTATTACAATAAACAGAATATACAAAGGAACTACCTGCAAATAAGTAAACAATATCCAGAAAGTGTATTCGGTTATTCTGTCTCCTGCAATGTCCAGTGCAGAGCCATAAGTTGGCAATTTTGAAACATCTTTTTTTGTATATACATGTTTGCCTGTTGCCTCGGTGGCCAAATACTTGAATATGTTTGTTCCCTTGCCTAGTGCGAAATAGCCGTCAAGCTCATCAAGCAAAAATGCAAACAGAATAAGCAAAACAACGGCCACTACGTTAAACTTCAGATAGATAAGATAGGCTATGGCAAATACGAGTAGCACTCTGAAAATAGTAATGGCATCTGCTGCGCGCATGCAATACGCATGTAATTTTGCACAACAAAATTTATAAGCGTAAGGACTCTATTTTAAAGGCAAGAGAGCAATAGTTAAATAGTTAGATTGCAAAAGTGCAAAAGTATTTGGTGGTTGCTTGGTAGATATGCTGAAAAATGAGGAAGACGTACTGGCTTATTGGCGAGCAAACAATATAATGCAAGAAATGCGTGCAAGAAACCGTGGCAGAAAGCCATTCTATTTCCTTGACGGCCCGCCATTTGTAAGCGGCGACCTGCATCCTGGGCAGATGTGGGTAAAAAGCATGAAAGATGTATTTCTAAGATACCGCAGGATGAAAGGCTATGATGTTTACGACCGCGCAGGATATGATGTGCATGGTCTGCCTATTGAGCTGCGTGCAGAAGCAAATTTGAATGTAAAATCTAAAAAAGAAATAGAAACAAAGATAGGAGTTGAAAACTTTGTAAAGGCGTGCAGGGAATACGTAGATGCTTATATAGGCAAGATGGATGCTGACTATGAGCGCTTCGGCATTTCGCTTGATTTTTCAAACCCGTACGTGCCTTACAAAAAAGACTACATGGAAACCGAATGGGGCTTCTTCAAGAATATATATGAAAAGGGGCTAGTGTACAATGAGAAAAAGGCAGTACCATATTGTACAAGATGCGGCACGGTGCTTTCTCAAGGAAGTATGGAAATGGTCTACAAGGATGATACCGACCCGTCTATTTTCGTGGCATTTAAAATCACAAGCAGTCAAAAGCTTGAAATCAGCAACGATACTTATTTGCTGGTGTGGACTACTACACCATGGACACTGCCTGCAAACATTGCAATAGCAGCAAACCCCGAAGAGAAATACGTGCTTGTAAAAATAAAAGACAGACACTTTATACTTGCAGAGGCAAGGCTCGATGCGGCAATAGCAGAGATAGGTGAAAGCGGAACTGTAGAAAAAGAGTTCTATGGCAGCGAGCTTATAGGCACAATGTACGAAAGCCCGCTAGAAGAGAAAGTGCCTATGCAAAAAGAATACAGAAAATATCACAAGGTCATTGGAGCCAAGGAAATAGTCAGCATAGAAGAAGGAACGGGGCTCGTGCACATTGCACCAGGTCACGGTCTTGACGATTATGTTATTGGCGTTAAGAACAAACTACCTATATTTTCGCCAGTAAACACTGAAGGCATTTACACTGATGAAGCAGGTGCGTATAAAGGGCTTAAAGTACCCGATGAGGCGAACAAAAAGGTGTTAGAGGATCTTCAGAGCCTAGGCGCGCTTATAAGCTCAGGCGAGCTTACGCACAGCTACCCGCATTGCTGGCGCTGCGATACAAAACTTATTTACATTGCAACTAACCAGTGGTTTATCAACATACAGAAAGTCAAAAAAAGGCTAATTTCTGAAAACAAAAAAATTTCCTGGCATCCAGAAGAAGCTAAAGAATGGCAGGAAGACTTGCTTCAAAACTCGCCAGACTGGGCTGTATCAAGGCAGAGGTACTGGGGAGTGCCGATTCCTATTTGGCAGTGCGAAAACGGCCATAGGCTTGTAATAGGCTCGCTCGACGAGCTCAAGGCACATGCGATAAATCCTGAATATGTAGAGAAAATGACAGACCTGCATATGCCTTACATAGACAATGTTGTGCTCAAGTGCCCTGAGTGCGGAAAGGAGATGCACAGAGTCAAAGACGTCTTTGATGTGTGGTTCGATTCTTCAATAGCATACAGGGCAAGCCTGACTGACGAGCAGTTCAATAAGCTCTTTCCAGTAGACTTCGTACTAGAAGCAATAGAGCAGTTGAGAGGCTGGTTTGCATACCAGCTAAAGACAAGTGTAATAGCGTATGGCAAAAGACCTTTCAAAAATGTAGTCATGCATGGTATGATGCTTGGAGAAGACGGCAGAGAGCTGCATAAACACCTAAACAACTACATACCCCTGCATGAGCTTCTCAAACAGGTGACTGCAGACTCGTTCAGGCTCTGGTGCACATCACACAATCCTAAGCTTGATCTGCTCTTCAGGATTAAGGACATAAAAGAAGCAGACAAGGTAATCCTGCTGCTTTACAATATTGCAAACCTTTACAAAGAATATTCTGATGCGATAGGCTATGTACCAAGCAAGGTCAAAAGGCCAAGAAGGCCAGAATTGCTCGATTTTGAAGATGCGTGGATTTTGTCAAAGCTGAGCCGGCTTGTCAAGCTTGCTGATAAAAACCTCAGCAACTACAACATCTATGACACTGCAAACGCAATCAGGTCTTTTATTGTAGAAGATTTCAGCAGAATGTACCTAAAGATTGCAAAAAAGAAAATAGCATATGAGAGCAAGGCAAGGGCAAAGGCAAAGATAGACCTTATAAACTATGTATTATACAACACCTTGCTTATTGCCTCACCCATAATTCCGTTTGTAACTGAAAAGCTCTACCTGCAGCTATACGGCTACAAGAAAAGCATATTCCTGAATGACTGGCCGAAAGTAAGTGAAAGCTATATCAACGACTCGCTTGAGAAGGAATTTGAATATGCTACAAATGCGATAACCGCGCTACTCAATGCAAGGGAAAAGGCGGGCATAAAGCTTAGACAACCGCTGGAAAAAGGGACAATAGAGGTAGAAAGCGATGAAGCCTATAATGCAATATTGAAGCTTTCTGAAATAATCGAGGACTATACAAACATTAAAAAAATAGAGGTAAAGAAAACAAGTAAGATTGGTAAGCAAGTTATTCCTCTGTTCCAGAAAATAGGGCCAGAATTTAGAGAAAATGCAAACGCAGTAGCACAGGCATTGAAAGAGGCCGATGCAGACAGCCTTGAGAAGGAGATAGCCGAAAAAGGCACATATACACTGCATACAAGCAAGGGCGCTTTTACCATAACACATGAGCACTTCTCAATTGTAGCAAGGAGAGAGCAGCAAGACGCAGTTGCATTTGAGCAAGGTATTGCAAGCATAGACAAGGAGATTAGTACTAAACTCAAGGAAGAGGCACTTATAAGAGAGTTTGAAAGGCACATTCAGATTCTGAGAAAGCAGGCACAAATGAGAAAATCAGATAGCATTGTGCTTTACTTCGAATCAGGTAAGGGCATAGAGGAGATAATTGAAAAGCACAGGCAAGAGGTAAAAAAAGATGTCAACGCAGAAGAGATAAAGCAGAATGTGCCTGAAAATGATCCTGAGCTTCTTTCAGAAGAATTTCAGCTTGAAGGAGAAAATGTAAAGG
>OGCG01001615.1_pt1 | contig 10811 bp, 9 predicted proteins | sample 1570061 | NCBI WGS metagenome assembly OGCG01 (sample SAMN06268698, study PRJEB24515) | hot springs metagenome | isolation source: Joseph's Coat, Yellowstone National Park, Washington, USA | place: USA:Joseph's Coat, Yellowstone National Park, Washington, USA
GTACATGGCTTTGATAGGGTGGGCGTGTAGACAGGGAGCTTCGGCGACTTGTGAGCGCACCACTACTAAATCCTAACTTACAAGCTCGCTTCTCGACTTATTTTTCTTTTAAAAAACTAAGAGTTAGTAGGCATTATGTGCGAGCCATGATAAATAGGAACGCATGTATTGTGTATGCATGAGCATGTTGTATAACCAGCTACTATAAACATAGGGCACATTACAGGAACATGCTCTTTAAGCTTTTGATAATAATTCATATACTCTTGGTAGTAGTTGCTATTGATGCATGCGACTTGGTTTGGTAGATTGTTTTGACAAAATATAAGTGGAACAAGCGAACATTCTCTGCTTGTATTGCATGAAATTATAGAATCATTTGCGCTTTTGTAAAATACTCTTATCCTTGTTAAAGTATAATTTATATCTGTGCTTGCGTTTGCGGTTTGACTAGCGATGTTGCTTATATTTATAGCTCTTATATTATTTACAATCTCTTTAATCGTGCTGGCATTTATGTGTTTGCTAGAACTGCATACTATAAATCTGCCCCTCACAATGCATGTTGTATTATTTCCAACAACCGTGATGTTTTTGGCAGAGATATTTAGATTGCCAAGGCTTCCTATGATAAGTTTACTTGGAGTTCTTAAAAAGACTACTCCATATGTGCTGTTTACTGCTCTTATTCTAGCTCCACTTTTCTCAATCCAATAACCTATTCTGCTGTTTGGCACCATTAAACCATTTTCATTCATTCCAAATATCTCTTTATTGCTAAACCTTACATTATGCAGTATAAAGCCCCTAACCTCTAAAGGTCCATGATAATAGCTAAGTCCTACAACAGGGGTCATTATTATTTCACCATTGCCAGTAATGTGTAGTGAATCTTCTAAATCGAAGTCTAGGTTTATTGTATTCGTTGAGCTGTTTGTTATGTTGAATGTGGTTATTATTCTAAGTTTTTTGCTTGGTATAAATACATTCTCAACCTTGCCATTAATTGTTGCATTTGCATTTGCTATATTCAATACAATCTCATTGTAAATGCCGTATGGTAGATCTGCACCCACAATAACCTTTGATATATTTCTAAGCTCTATGAGGTTGAACGTTTTGTCTACATTTATTTTGTACCACTTTCCTGCTGTGCTGTGCACTTCAATATAACTTATACTTAGGTTAAGTGATGTTATATTGTAAAATGTTGGCGCATCAGAAATAGAAAATACTGTTGCCCCTCCACTTATTGTTGAATTTGGCCCTATAGAAAATGTAGCAACGTTTTGAGGCAACGAAGCGAAAAGGTATGCTATTCCGAAGATTGCCAGAAGAAAGATTGCTATACTAATGCTCGCCTTGCCTATCTTGCTTGAAGATATAGCTATGCCTTTGTTCTCATTTATTTCATAGTAGATCCATTTTCTTGAGTGCTGCTCATTACTCTTTTTAATTGCTCCGGCTTCTTCTAGCTCTTTGAGGTGTTGCGCAACTGTTGATGGTGCTAGATTAAGCCTTTCACTTATCTCACTTAATGTCATATTTCTTTCATAAAGCAACTCTAATATCTTCTTTTTAGTTTCGCCAAACTTGCTCATATAAATCAATTTAATATGAAAGAAAGAGATTAAAAAAGGTTCAGAAAATTTTCGGTTTTTGTTTCGGTTTTTTACATACTCTGCTGCCTCTTTTGTTTTATCTCAGAGATAACATCAAGCAGCTCTTTCTCCTCATTATTTAATAGATCGCTGAATTTCTGCCTAAGAAGTCTCTCACTCTCATCATTTACATGTGTATAAAGTATGTCGTCTTCTTTTACCTGTCTGCCAAATGTAATATCATCGATAGAGATTGCAACTTTGTCGCCTTTCTTTGCTTCTTGCAAGGTTACTCCATTATCTTGTATCTCTCTTATCCTGCCTATGATGTTTCCATTTTTATTCATCAAGAGGTAAGATGGTCTTATCTTCCCTGCAAGAACCTCTATGCCGAAGATTGCGGGATGCGAAACTCTAAAGCATGTATTTGGTATAACCTTAACCATGCCTGGAAAGATGAGTGATTTTTCTGCATTCTCCCTCGCTTTCTTTTTCTCATTTTCAAGCCATTCCTTATATTCATCGAGTATCTTGTATATAATGTTTTCATTTATTATGGTAATACCTGTTGCTTCTGCCTCGCGAAGTGCATCTTCATCTATTTTAACTCCAAAAGATAAAATGACAGCGCTATATGGATCTATAGCGCGCATAGCATAAGCATCAAGTACATCTCTTTTTGTAACATTTCCAAGCCCTTTCTTACTTATGCTAACTCCTATGCCTGCAAGTAATTTAGATACAGCTTCTATTGTGCCTATGCTATCAGCCTTTAATATTATACCTTTGCGCTCTGTTGCAAACAGGTCTGCTATCTCTGCCTTTATCTCATTCTCATAATTTGGGTAATCTGTTGATAGCACCAGCGAGCCCGGAAGCGCATCATCTAATCCAGTGCCACTAATCTTAACTCCGCTAGCAGCGCTCACGCTATCGACATAATAAAACTTGCTTGAGCTCTCTCTTAGCTCCTGCAAAGGCTTAGGCTTAAGTAAAGCCTTTATCTTTGATAAGCCTATACCTGCGCTTGTAGCAAAAGCGATGGTATCATTTACCTTAAGTGTGCCATCATATAATATCACATCAATGGTTGTGCCAAGTCCCTTTTCCTCTTTCTTTTCTATAATGCTGCCTTTTCCAGGGCCGTTTACTTCTATGCTAATTCTTTTCTCTAAAAATCTCTGGGCGAGTCCGGTAGCATATAGAAGCAGTTCAGGAATGCCTTCACCAGTCTTAGCGCTAACAGGAATTATTAACACTTCTCTTTGAAAATCTTTTACCCTATCAAATCTTTCGCTGTTAAAGCCAAGTTCACTGAGCTTGCCTATTATCTCATATATCCTATTATCAAGCTCGCTTACAACATTTGGTTGCTGCTTTGCTATAGTTTCTGCAAAGCTTTCATTATTATTTGGTCGCCAGCCCGTTATAAGGTCTATCTTGTTTGCAGCTACAATAAAAGGTGTTTTATACTGTCTTAGTATCTCTATAGCTTCATATGTCTGTGGCTCAAAGTTTTTAGTTATATCAACAACAAGTACAGCAAGATCTGCAACACTGCCACCTCTTTTTCTTAGATTTGTAAAGGCCTCATGGCCTGGCGTGTCTATAAATAATAGGCCCGGTATTGTTATGTTTATCTTAAATGTTGAGAGTATACTTTTGCAGATCTTTTTAATAACATCAATCGGAACCTCACTTGCACCTATATGCTGTGTTATTCCGCCAGCTTCCTTGTTCGCAATCGCTGTATTTCTTATCTTGTCTAAGAGCGAGGTTTTACCGTGGTCTACATGACCCATAACAACAATGATAGGCTGCCTTATCATAAGAAGCACCAGAAACACATTATAAACTTTCTGTTCTATAACTATATAACTTTTACTTTTCTATTTTAGACTGGTGATTGAATGGAGAGAACCTTGGTTCTTGTAAAGCCTGATGGTGTATATAGAGCACTTATAGGCGAAGTTATAAGTAAGTTCGAGCGAGCGGGGCTTAAAATAGTTGCAATTAAGATGCTAAGGCCTAGCAAAGAACTTGTTGAAAAGCATTACTATGCAGATAAAGAATGGCTTGAATCAGTAGGCAAAAAGAGTATAGCATCTGCAGAGAAAGAGGGCAAGCATGTCACAGAAACCCCTTTAGAGATAGGCATGCGAGTAAGAGATACGCTAATAAAATACCTGACAGGTGAGCCTGTCGTTGCGATGGTTGTAGAAGGAAATGATGCGGTATTTATAGTGAGAAAGCTTATAGGTTCTACAGAGCCAAAGTCGGCAGAGCCATCAAGTATTAGGGGTGAATTTTCAAGCGATTCATACGCTCTTGCAGATTCGCAGGGCAGAGCTGTAAGAAATATAGTGCATGCCTCTGGTGATACGAAAGATGCAGAAAGAGAAATTCCAATATGGTTTAAAGAAGATGAGATAATAGAATATAATAGAGCAGATGAAAACATTATGTTCAAATAGCCTATACACCAAATTGCTGTTTTATCTCTTGGCTGATCATATCTGGGCTCCAAAGTGGTTCCCATACTAGCTCTATTTCAATTTTGCCAACATCTGGTATACTCTCTAGCCTTAGCTGTGCATCTGCTAGGATTATGCTTGTTACGGGGCACATTGGGCTTGTCATCGTCATCTTTAATTTAATGTTGTTGCTTTCATCTATCTGTATACCATAGATAAGCCCAAGATCAACTATATTAATTCCAACTTCTGGATCGGTGCATTCTTTAAGTTTATCTATTACTTCTTTTATAGTTATTCTGTGCATTAATAGTTATTGGAAATCACAAATATAAAAATATTATATTTGTTAGCTAGCTGTGCAGAGAGGCGAACTTGTCATCCAGTAGCACTCAAAATTGGATGAGCACACATTGTTGCCATAGTCTTTGTTTAAGCTAACAGAAGCGTTTGTGGCAAGGCCTGTGCATGCGATGCCGTATCTGCTCATATTTGTAAAGATGTTGTTCTGCAATATGTTTGTGGTAGAATTGATAATATACATTCCTATGCTGCCATGATTTGCTATATTTTTATTTATCTGATAACCGAGCCCTCCCGCAAGCTCTATCGAAATGTTTGAATCAGCAATATAATTCTTTTGCAAAGTTCCATAATTTGTATTTACAAAGAGTATTCCATACGAGGAATTGAGTATGGTGTTGTTTACTATTTTTGGATAAGATGCGCTTGTTGCTGAGATGGCAATGTTTGAATTAACTATCGTATTATTTAGCGCTTCTAGCTTTGCTTGTGAACCGCCCTTTATTGCATTTGTAAAGTTTATAAGGTAGCAATTCTCAATCTTCACATTGCTTGCATTCTCTATGTTTGCAAAGGTGCCACCATGCGTTGCTAAGATTGTATGGTAGTTGCAATTTATCAAGGTATTATTCGCACTGCTCTGCTTTGTGTTGTATATGTTGTATAATATTTCACCATAAGGATAGAGTATATCTTGTGTTAGCACAAGTGTTGAAGAGCTGCTTATAGAAAGTGGTGTTTGCGCTAGGCTCTGGCTATTAAGTTCTACAAGCCAGTGGCAGTTTTCTTTTGTTGATCCAAAGTTTACTCCGTTGAGCTCAGCATAAACCCCAGATGATGAAGGCGAGCAGTAGTAATCAATTTTGTTTGAATAAGCGGTGTTGTTGAATATATTGTTGTTGTTTGAATTATATATCATAAAGCCATATAGCTGGTTCTGAGTTGCATTGTTGAAGCTTATTATGTTTTTAGTAGAGTTGCTTATTATAAAGCCGCTTGAACCGTTTACACCATTTAGTGCAGTATCTCCATTCACTATGCTTGAGTTTAGCTTGTTAAAATCGAACCCAGCATTGTAAAATTCTGTTGTGTTTACATTCATAATTTTGCTGTATATAATTTTGCTTGCATCTACACCAAACCCAACCTTGCTTATATTTGTATCCTGTATTGTTATGTAGCTTGAATTCATGATTGAAAAGCCTGTTGCAAACTGGCTTATCCTGCAGTTTGATATAGCAACATTGCTTACATTATGCAATTCGAATGCACTTCCTGAATAGCTCCCAACTATATAATTATTCATGCAATTTATGCTTACATTGCTTGTTTTAATAACGAAGCAGTTTGGAACCGCTTTTATGTTACTATTTATCGAGTAGCTTCCAGGTATCGTTATTGTTGTGCAATTGTTTAACGGATAAACGCTAATAGGTGGCAACGCGTGCCTAGCGCATGATGTGCCCCAATTGCAATCCGTAAGACCACATGAAACATCTGTGAAGAGGCTAGGTGATACATTGTATGAACTTGCTGTGCAGTATATGTCACCATAGGTGTTCTTCTCTGCTATACCATTGTTGTAGATATTGCTTCCCCCAGTATTTACATATATGCCATACTGATTCTTTGAAAAGTTGAAGTTGCTTAAAGTAAAGGTGTTTGTGTTGTTAATAAATACGCCATATTTATTTCCGCTACCCTTTATGTAAAATGCGGATCCGGAATTCATGTCATTAACATAAATGCCGTATGTGTTGTTTGTTAGGGTTATATTTTCAAGGCGAGGGTAAAATGAACTGTTTAAGTATATACCATACGAGCTGTTTTCAATAAGGCAATCCTTTATTGTATTATTGAAGTTTCCTGATAGTCTTATACCAATGCCTGTGTTTCTTATTGCATGCGCATTGCAATTCAGCACAACATCAGGCGCGTTAATAGTTATACACGCAACTGATTTTGAGCTAGGGTTAGACATATTGAAATAGTTATTTCCAAATACATCGCTTGTAAGTGTATAGGTTCCTGGGGTATCGATATAACCACAACTACTTATGTTATGTGGGAGCGTAATCTGGCTCATATTAAGTTCAACATTTGATTGTGAGCACCATGCAAAGTTGCAATATAGGTTGTTTCTGCAGGTGGTATCGCTAAATAGATTAGAGCTTGAGAATCCAGCTTCTCTATAGCAGACAAAATCTTGTGGGTTGTTATTTAACACATCGTTTATGAATCTGTTACCTGTTGAGTTTACAACAAAGCCATAATAAGCATTGCCATATAAACTATCATTCAAAAATGTATTGTCTCCGCCACCTATTATGCTTATGCTACCAGATGTGCTAGACGAAAGAGAAGTGGTTGTATACTCTATATTATTAAATCGTGAGTTGTTTAGAAAGATATTTGAGATTGTGTTTTTGGTGATATTGCTATTGATTATTATCGAATTATTTACATTTTGAAAATATATTCCAAATGAAAACTGTGTTATATTTATGCTGCTAATAGTTACATTACTTACATTTCTTGCAACTATACCATATGTAAATGGCGGCACACCAACAAAAGGTCCGTTCCCTTTTATCTTGTTAAAATTACCTATTATTTGTACGTTGCTAGAATCTATTGAAATACACGCACCCTTTGCAAGATTTGTGTATATGTTTTTTGTTAGATAATATTTACCAGGCTTGCTTATGGTAGTGCAATTTGTTATCTCAACCATTACCGGCTGCTTTATGGTAGTTGTAAATATACTCGTAGTTGTTATCGGATGTTGGGTTGGCCTATTTACTAAAAATAGAAATGCTATGACCAGTACCAAAACGATTGCCGTGCCAGCATAAAGTGCTTTGTGGCTTTTTTTAGCTACTTTTTGCCCATTGTTAATCTGTTGTTGAGCTGCACCTCCGCTATTCTGGCCTTGAATAAAGCTTTCTATATGTAGCCTTTGCGTTTCGCTTGTCTGGGTTTGCTGGCCCTGTTGGTTCTGGCTTTGTAGATTTTGATTCTGAAGTTGATTCTGTTGGTTCTGGTTTTGTGGGTTTTGATTCTGTGGGTTCTGTGTTTGATCGCTTACTGGATCCATACAATCATGCCTATAAAACAAATGATAATTGAATAATATATATTTATATTTATCTCAAACGCATTTAATAATTGGCCTGCCCCAGTAGCTCAGTGGCAGAGCGCCTGTCTCGTAAACTTCTTAAAAGAAGTTTAATCAAGAACTAGAAAACAGGAGGTCGAGGGTTCAATCCCCTCCTGGGGCTTATATCTGCGGAGTTAAACCCAGTTTAGGTTTAAAAGGTTTACAGCCATACCTACAGAAAATTAACGATACATTTTGGAACTTGACTGCACTTGACTGTCTTTATCATTTGTATTTACCTAAAACGGCATTATAAAATTCTTCTAAGTGATAGTTTTTTGCTAATTTTTTAGCTTTCTCATCAATACCTTTAAACCTCCAGGCGGATGAAATAGTAAGAACAGCCAATAAGACTACCACTATTATTATCAAATCAGAAATTATTATCAAATCAGAAGCTAGACTATATTTAATGCTGATAACTGCAGCAAAGATAGAAATTATTGCAAAAAGAACTCCTAAAGTAACTATCGCAGCACTTTCTAAATTGTCTTCTTTTAGTGCAAGTATTCCAATCGCTTCTCTTGCTTCATCTCTAGTTAAATGATCTTTAGTTTCCATACTTAGGTTGTAACCGCATAAATTTTTATACTTTATAATTGGTGTAGCAATATATAATTGGTGTAGCAATAAAAGTTTTTATAGTCTAAGTGCTATTAGTTTGTATACTCTACAACTACTGGATTAATAATCGTTACAGTATCTTGCGTGACTATGCCTGGGTCATAAAATACTAAAGTGTATTGTCCTGCTGGTAAGACGGCATTAATTGTAGCTCCTTGTGTATCTCCATAATAATATTGTGATGAAGTTATGCTACTTGGATTTTGTGTAAAAGCGCCATATTGAGATGGAGTAAGTATAGCTACTTCTACTTTACCTTGTGAAGTATATGAACCCGTTATGTTTATCGAATAAGCACCTTGTGGAATTGAAAAATTAACAAATTCGTAATAACCCGGATTTAGAGAGAAAACTTGACCACTAGAGAATAATGTAAGTGTATGAATTTGGGGTATAGTAGTATAAATCGTAGAAGAGCTTGTTTGATATTGCTGAGTTCCATGACTTATCCCTAAGACATACGAAATCCCAGCAATTATCAATATAGCAACAATAATAGTAGCTATCCATCCTCCATTAATCTTAGTCCCTTTTTTATTAATCTTAGTTCCTTTTTCAATATTGTCTTGTCTTTCTTTTAAGTCATTCATCATTTGTAAGTATTCCTTTTTACTTATCTCCCCTTTAGCGTAACGATATTTTATTATTTTAAGAGGATCTTCTTCATTTGACATAATCTCATTCCTCTAAATCTTTTTTCATTTCTTCGTACTGCTTTTTTGTTATCTCTCCTTTCGCATAACGTAGTTTAAGCTGCTTTAGCGCTTCATCTTCTTTTACCTCCTCTTCTTTTGCTCTTTCGGAATCATTATGCACGATTTGTTGTTGGGCTTCCTTTGTGCTTCTTTTATTTCCTGGTATGAATAGGCCTAAGAGAAACAAGAGTCCACCTAAGATATAAGCTATTGGAACCAAGTTCAATAACAAGTTAATAGTGTTAACTTTCTGGCAGTCCTGTGCTACTGTTGCTGAGAGAGCACTGCCTATTGTGCCCAAAGGAGAGTTACAGGCACCACCAACTATTTGCAGCAGGCTTTGTTGCTGAGCAGATATAGAACTACTAAATCCAAACGTTAACAGCAATATCAAAAGCCCAAGAATTAGCAACCCACCCCTCATGTTTATCACTATTTTTTTCTTATTATTCGTCTAAAAAACATAATTAAACTAACCACATAAACTTTTTATACTTTATTATCGGCATAGCAAGAGCAAGTCAATGCATTTTAGCAGAAAAATCAAGATCTCTGCTACTCTATTGCAAAATTGCTGGTAAAACTAACTCAAAAAATATGCCATAAAAAGGACGAAGCTGCAGAAGCTTTCCACAATTACAGCAACGTATGTACACAATCTCAGAAGAAATGATAAGCCAGTATCCCGAGGAGTAAAGAAAAAAGCGAAAGAGACAAATGGATCATAGATAATAGATAATTATTAAAGATTTAAATTTTATAGACTTATTGAAGTTGTATGACTGAGCACAAGCTTATAATTGGAGATTGCACAAATATGAAGGAAATAGCAGATGAAAGTATACAGCTCGTTGTTACTTCACCACCTTATTTTAATGCGCCATTTGATTATAAGGGGTATTATAAAACATATTCAAATTATTTAGATATGTTAAAAAAAGTAGCCAAAGAATTGTACAGAGTTATGGCATCAGGTAGGATAGTTGCACTTAATATAGATGATATGCTGATAGATGGAAAGAAGTATCCTATAGTAGCAGATGCCACAAAAATTTTTTTAGAAGCTGGTTTTGATTATAGAGACAGGATTATCTGGAAGAAGCCAGATGGATATTTGCGAATAAGTAGAAGGAGTGGGGTATTACTTCAGAATCCATATCCTATGTATTTTTACCCTGATAATTTACTTGAAAGTATACTAATTTTTCAGAAAGGCGAATTTGATTATAAGTCTATACCTAAAGAGATAAGAGAAAAATCAAAGATTGATATTAAGGAATTAGAAAAAAATAGCAAAGACTGGTATAAAACGCTTTGGGAAATGACTAATGTATTACCAAATAGCGATTTAGAGAAAGGTATTGCGGCTTTTCCAGAAGAGTTACCTCGTAGATTGATAATACTTTATTCATATGTAGGTGAAACTGTATTAGATCCATTTGTTGGTAGTGGCACAACAATGAAAGCGGCAAGGAGTCTAAATAGAAATAGTATAGGTATTGAAATAAATGAGAAATTAGTACCAATAATAAAGAAGAAATTAGGCTTTGATGGGCAGAAGGGTTTATTAGGTAGTAACGATACATTAGAAATAATATTTCGTGAAACAAAAAAAGTTGAAAAATATGGAAATAACAGCGAAAATTATTAAAGGTATAAAATATACTCCTCTATTGTGCAGAGACCAACTTAACACATATAAATTAGCTGATCTTGAAAATGCATTTAAAGATGCTACCTTTTTGCTTAGCATAGACGAAATGAATAAGCTTGCAGTAAGTTGGTGGGTATCTCCAAAAAGAACACGCTCTTATCCTTATGCTCGAGTTTATGATTCGTTTTGTTTTGGTGGTAAGAAGGTCACAATAATACCTATAATGAAAGATGAAGGCAAAGAAGGTGATAGAGATTTCTTGCAATGGGATACTATTTCATTAATGAGCTTGCTCGGAAT
>OGCG01001618.1_pt1 | contig 10805 bp, 8 predicted proteins | sample 1570061 | NCBI WGS metagenome assembly OGCG01 (sample SAMN06268698, study PRJEB24515) | hot springs metagenome | isolation source: Joseph's Coat, Yellowstone National Park, Washington, USA | place: USA:Joseph's Coat, Yellowstone National Park, Washington, USA
GGAGGGAAGCAAGCCGGCTGCGAAGAACACTTCGGCTTCGCGGGACTCGATGAAGACGATGTCGCCGGTCTGAAGGATCACGTCCTCCGGCCGAATGGTCAAAGGCTGACCTGGCCGGTAGCGCAGCGGGATGCGAATGCGTTGGGTACCGGGCGCTAGGGCCAGCGGATCGCTGCCGGGGCAAGCCAAGAGCGAATTCACCAGTTCCTGTCGTCCCTGCTCTCCCTGGAACGAGCCACGCTCGATGATGATTTCGTCAGCGGCATCGGTCCCTGGAAGACCTCCGGAGCGGGCCAAGGCATTGAGTACGTCGTTTTGGTAGGCAGGCAAATCAAGCGTATATCCTTCCCCCCGACGAGCGCCGCGCGCACCGCCACCCAGAGTGAGCAGGAAACCAACAGACCGGGCGCCGGTCATACCCATACCCGCGCCCGTTTGCCCTGGCGCGACCGCGCTATCTTGGCGGATGACCAGAATGTGGTATTGCCGGGGACGTTGCAGAGTGACAATGACCGATTGCCGATCCGGCTTAAGGATCTTTTTGACTTCCGTGTACGCTTTGAAGACTTCCGCCTCGGCTTGTTCGAGCGTCAAACCGGCGACCTTGATCGGCGGCACCAACGGCAACGAGATGGTGCCGTTGGCACGGACAGGGACGGGATAGCCCATAGCTGGATATTCTTGGGTCGTTTGCCCCGAGCGAGACGAATCTGTTTGGGTCCGCCGCTCTGTTACGATGGGTGGCTGTCCTTTCTCGCCCAAAACGCCTTCGATCCAAACACCTAGCACGTCTCCGGCAGCGAGCTTGTAAGCCGGCGGCGGCGGTTGTCGCAGTAGGGTCAGAGGAAGCCGTTGTAGGCCAGCCTTCGATTCGCCGAGCAATTCAGGCGGCACACGGCGCACAGGGATGCCATTGGCTACGGGATTGCTCAAGGCAGCACACCCTGATCCAGCCGCTAATGCGAAGAGAAGCAAGGCGCCCGCCAGCCTTTTCATCCCTTTCAGCTGGAGTGCGGGAGCGTCCGGATGGTCCAGCTTGTTCAGAGCGGATGGAGACAAGTTTCTTCTCCTAATCTTCTATTTCAGACATCCGCAATATGCCTTATGCGGGTTGTTTTTTCACATGTCCATATGGCGGCGCCGCTGGCGTTAGGGCGTTTTAGTCTCCGAAGGGATGGGTAAAACGCCATCCGTGTTCACTGCTGGTAGAGGCGCTAGCTCCGGATTGGGAGGCGCCGCTTCAGATGAAGATGAACTTGCCGCTGGCAGAGCAACTGTCCCGATGGCTGCCGTCGGCGTCTGTACCTCGTCTTCAGGACGGCGCCCCGACATGGGCAGGGACAGTGGTTCAGTTGCTGCTGAATCAGGAGACGGCGCCTCTGCGTTGGGAGCCATCTTCGGCGGCGGCAGCAGCTCTTCGGGAACATTCCCACTCGGCGGTGTACTCGGTGTGGCCGAGGGCGAAGAGGACGAAGACGGCTGCGTTTGCGTAGTTGTTGACGGCAGACAGGTCGAGGCTGGTATGAGCACTAACTTCCGATAGCCGCTTTCCTGAGCGCTTTCGGCGCCGGCCCGGAACCCGGCAAACCAGTCTTGGATCGCTTTGTGTCCTTCGGGAGTCTCGTATTTGAAATTCCAGTAACGGCGCGGAGGCACCGGAGGGGGAGCGCCTGTCCCCCCGGAATAGAGATAATCGGCGAACCCATTTTTAAAACCGCTTTCAAAATCCTTGGAATATCCCGGCGCTGGGTGCTTACTGACGAAGTCTCTCCACGCCGCCTCGGCTAATTCGCGATTGCGGTGAATTTCGAGAACCTCCGTCCACCCTTGGAAATTGATCAGGGGTTGAAGGACGCTGGTACGGGCCGCCTGCCACAACGGTGCGCATCCTTGACTGGCAAAACAAAGTGCTACGAGGCATAAAACCATCTTCACCCGCATGACTTATCCCTACCATGATAAGACAACGACTGCCGCTGGCAGTTGGCGGTCCTAATTCTAATCGTCGCGAAGATTGGAGAGGATTTAACGTCTTTTCGGATTTTTCGGGCGCCAAGAAGCAGAAAGTCTTTCATCCTCTTCCCCATTTTTCGGCTCCTTCCCAGTCCGACGTAATGTGGTAATATTTGCGCGACGGCGGCAAGCGAAGGAGAGGATATACAACAACCGCGACGACAAACTTTTCCGAGAGTAGATATGAAACGAGCACTTATTACGGGGATCACGGGTCAGGACGGCAGTTACCTGGCGGAGTGGCTGCTGGAACAGGGCTACGAGGTGCATGGCATCGTGCGCCGCGCCAGTACGGAGAATTTCGATCGCATCGCCCACTTGACTAGCCGCCTTCACTTGCACCAAGCCGATTTGCTGGACCAATTGTCGCTCATCGATGTGTTGCAGCGCGTGCGGCCGCAGGAAGTCTACAATCTGGCGGCCATGAGCTTCGTGCCCACCAGCTGGCAGCAGCCGGTGTTGACCGGCGAATTTACGGCCATCGGGGTGACGCGCGTACTGGAAGCGATCCGCTTGCTCGACCCACAAGGCATCCGCTTTTACCAGGCCAGCTCCAGTGAGATGTTCGGTAAAGTGCAAGAAACACCGCAAACAGAGAAGACGCCGTTCCATCCGCGTTCCCCCTACGGCGTCGCCAAGGTTTACGGCCATTTCATCACCGTCAATTACCGCGAGAGCTACGGTATTTTCTGTTGTTCGGGCATTCTGTTCAACCACGAATCACCCCGGCGCGGTCTGGAGTTCGTCACCCGTAAGGTCAGCGACGGCGTGGCCCGCATTAAACTCGGCTTGGCGGATCAGTTGCGGCTGGGCAATCTGGAAGCGCGACGCGACTGGGGCTTCGCGGGCGATTACGTGCGAGCCATGTGGTTGATGCTCCAACAAGACCAACCCGATGATTATGTCATCGCCACCGGCGAGAGCCACTCAGTTCAAGAATTGGTTGAAACGGCGTTCGCCCACGTCGGCTTGGATTGGCGCAAGTATGTCGTGCAAGATCCAGCATTTATTCGCCCAGCGGAGGTCGATTTGCTGATCGGCGATGCGAGCAAAGCACACCGTCAGCTGGGCTGGGAACCGCGCGTGGGCTTCCGCGAGTTGGTTCACCGCATGGTCGATGCTGACCTGGAACGATTAGAACGAGCAGGCAAAACCTAACCTGTCGGAAATACGTGCCTACCAACAGCGTTGGTGGGCACGTATTTCTGGCTCATTTTCTCCTCTGCCTGATGCTTTTGTCTGTCCCGCTCAGGGCCGTGGCTTCACCATCCAATCGAGCGCCAGCCACATGAACAACGTGCAGACGGCGATAATCAAGAACCAGAGAGACCAACGCCCTGCAGTCTGTAAGAGCTTTTTCCGCCGATGGCGGCGGTACTTGGCTTCGTCGGTGATTTGACGCACGCGCTGCTTATGTCGGTGTTCGGGCATCGCGGACCTTTTTTGGCGCGTAAGACAGAGAGCGAGATGCCTTGTACATCTTCGCTACTTCACCTATTCTCCTATCCGTTTTCGGTAATTGCAAGTTTGTAGACCGACTAATCAAGAGTTGGCCACTGCCACATTCCCATTGGCACCCGTTGCCGTCGTCGTTATTCATTTCTTGTCACGCTGCAAACGGGTCGCTTCTTGTTCGATCAATTCCTTCAGTAACGTGCGATGACAGTGCGCTGCGTCCGTGCAGGCAGATGAGCATAGGAGCGTGATGGTCTTACCCTGGGCGATTTTCTCAGCCAGGACGGCGATGCTTTCGCGCTGCACTTCCCCCTTCATTTCCTCAAGATAGCGCCGACGATACTCTTCCCACGTGATCGGCAGCTGTCCGTGCTTGCCATAAAAGGCGGCGTGCAACTCTTTGCTGGGGCCAAGCTGGCTCCACCACAAGTCCCAGGTCTCTTTGTTTTTGGGTAAGGCGCGCGGACGATAACGGCAAATCAACAGGCGGAAGCCATCATCGGCTTCGCGCCGGTCGTTCCAACGCTTCGTTTTAATCATGGCGAACGTTCCCCTTTACACTATAACAATAAAATTACCAACATCACGGACAAAGGGAGAACTTCCATGGAACGTTCTGCCATTCTCTTGATTATTCTGCTGGTTCTGGCCGCACCCGCTGCCGTTCTTGCCGGGGGCAAGCGGCCAATGACCATTGACGACCTCTTTCGCTTCCAGCGCCTTAGCGATCCACAAATCAGCCCCGACGGCAAGCTCGTCGTCTACGTCGTCAGCGTCGTCGATCTGGAAGCCAATAGTATTTCCTCAACCCTATGGCTTGCGTCTACAGAAAAGGGCGAAACGCGGCAGCTTACTAATACCACCAAAAAAGATCGCCATCCTCGCTGGAGTCCCGACGGCAAATACATTCTCTTCGAGTCCAACCGCAGCGGCGACAATCAGCTGTGGATCATCGCCATCGACGGCGGCGAAGCCCGCCAGCTGACGAACATCAGTACCGAAGCAAGCAACGGCATCTGGTCGCGCGACGGCAAGCACATCGCTTTTGTATCGGCGGTCTGGCCGGAATATTCCGATAAGCCATTCAAGGAGAGCGACGCTCTCAACAAAAAACGCAAGGAGGAGATCGAGAAAAGCCCAGTGAAAGCGCGGGTGCATACCAAACTGTTCTATCGCCATTGGGATTCCTACGTCGAGGACAAACGGCAGCATTTGTTCGTTATCCCCTTTGAACCGACTCGCAGTGCAAGCAAGGACTATCCCGAACCGCGCGATGTAACCCCCGGCGACCGCGACGCCTACCCGACCTCCAGCACCTTCAGTACCGGCGATAATTTCACGTTCTCTCCGGATGGTAAATATCTTGTATTCACGGCAGCGCCTGCAAAAGACGAAGCCTGGAGCACCAATTACGACATTTGTCGCGTGCCTATCGACGGCGGCGGCAAGGAGTGGGAGACGCTGACCAAAGATAATCCGGCAGCCGACAGCGGGCCGGTATTCTCGCCGGACGGCAAATTGTTGGCCTATCGAGCGCAGCGGCGGCCTGGTTTCGAGGCGGACAAGTGGGAATTGATGGTCGTAGGGACCGATTCCGGCGGGGCGTTTCAAGAGACACCGAGAAGCCTCACGGGGAAGATGGATATTTCCGTCGAAGAATACGTCTGGCATTCGAACAGCCAGGATGTGGTGCTAACAGCGGAACAAAATGCCCACACATCGGTCTACGCGGCATCCATAGCGAAAGAGGATCGCTGGCGCTTTCCACTCATCGAGCCGGGAACCCTCGCCTCGCTCTCCATAAGCGGAGACGGAAAGATTGCCTGCAAGCAAGCCAAAATGACGCAACCTGCCGAGGTCTGCGTGTTCCCCGTGGCTTTGAAACACCATTTATCGTTGAAAGATCTTAGCCATGCCAACGCGAAGCTCCTTGCCGAACTCGATCTGCCGCGTCCTGAAAGTGTGAAAGTCGCGGTTGAGGGCGGTGAGATGCAGATGTGGATTTTGAAGCCGCCGGGATTCGATCCCTCCAAGAAATGGCCGTTGGCCTATCTCGTTCACGGCGGGCCGCAAGGCGCCTGGGAAGACGGTTGGAGCTATCGTTGGAACCCGGAACTGTGGGCAGCGCAGGGTTATGTCGTGGCGCTGCCCAATCCACGCGGCAGCACAGGGTTCGGCCAGAAGTTCGTCGATGAGATCAGCGGCGATTGGGGCGGCAAATGTTTCGACGATCTGATGAAAGGCGTCGATTACCTGGAGAAGCTGCCCTACATCGACAAGGACCGCATGGCGGCGGCGGGCGCATCGTTCGGCGGCTACATGATGAATTGGTTCCAGGGCAACACCACACGCTTTAAGACGCTCATCACCCATTGCGGCGTCTACAATTTCGAGAGCATGTACGCCCTGACCGATGAGCTATGGTTCGACGAATGGGAGCACGGTGGGCCGCCCTGGGGACCGAATCGCAAGTCCTACGAGAAACACTCGCCGCACCGCTTGGCCAAGAATTTCAAGACGCCTATGCTTATCATCCACAACGACCTCGATTTCCGCGTCCCTGTCAGCCAAGGACATGAGCTGTTCACCACGCTCCAGCGCCTGGGCGTCCCGTCGAAGTTCATCAACTTCCCGGACGAGGGGCATTGGGTGCTAAAACCGAAGAACAGCGAATACTGGCACAAAGAGGTATTCGCCTGGCTGAAAAAATACGTACTGCCGGGCGGGCGCTAGGCATCAAGCCCACAGATGCCTGTCCGTGGGCTTATGATCTCATAGCATGACGGCACGAAGACCTGTTTCAATTGGTTGGTCCTTGCAGAAAGGGTGTCCCCATGAAGAAGCGCATCTTTGCTCTGATGGCGCTGGCAATTCCTATAGTGTTGCTGAGCGCGAACGCACAAGAACAAGCAGGACATGGCGGTCCCAAGAAAGCCATTGCCGTCATCCGTGGTTTCGGCGATAGCCCTGCCAAGGGTGTCATTCACTTTACGGCCACAGCGGACGGCGTGGAGATTGTCGGCGAGATCACCGGACTCAAGCCCGGCAAGCACGGCTTCCACATCCACGAGTTCGGCGACATTTCCTCTGCTGATCCCAAATGCCACGGTGGCCATTTCAATCCCGACAAGAAGAAGCACGGTGGACCCACCGACGTAGAGCGCCACGTCGGCGATCTCGGCAACATCATTGCCAACGGCCGCGGCAAAGCAGAGATTCGCATGACGGACCGGCTGATCGCCCTCAGCGGCCCGCATTCGATCATCGGTCGAGCCGTCATTATTCACGCTAAGGCCGATGATCTCAAGAGCCAACCGGCAGGAGACGCCGGCGATCGCATTGCCGGCGGCGTCGTCGGTATTGCCAATCCACAACACCAAAAGTGAGCTTCTCTACCCACCTGGGGCGCCGGCGACGGGCGTTTCTGCTCGTCGCCGGCCTCCCGAGTTGGTTCGCTTGATTACTTCGTGCGGCCCCTCGCCGTCTATGTGCAAGTCGAGCAAACGTCCTTCCTGATAAATCGCCTCAATCTGGCGCATACGACCGGACACCGTTGCCAAGTCGCCTTGAGCGAATTCCAATCGCGCCGGCTTGTTCTCCAACAGCGCGATTCGCACACACTGGGGGGTGTAGCGGAGCAGTCGCCAAGGTACGTCGCAGCGGAACAGACGGTTAGCCGGCGGCGGGATCTGGAAATCGCGGTATGCATTGGGATCGCCGGATTTGCCGGCTTCGGCAGCCTTGACGATGTTGTAGGCTTCGCGCGCCGTCACATAGTGCAAACGAAACGGTGGGCGGTTCCACCATGTTTCCATTGCTGTGAACAGAGCGTCGTTGGCGGCGCTGAGGAAGCTGGCGCGGTTTTGCATGGCATGGGTCTGAAACTTAACGAAGATCCATTCGGGCCGGCCCCGTACATGAACATTCGCCGACAGCCAAGCCGCCATACGGCGCGGGTGGGGCGGCGAAGTATTTTCCAAAGCAGCTTCTTCGAAGCACCCGTGTTGCCAGTCGATGGCAACCGGCCCCTGAAACATCAGCAAATCGCCTTGGGGCGGTTTGCCAACTTCAACAGGCACCCCGCGATCGTATGATTTGGGCTTGCCATCTTCACTGGCATAATAGATACAGTTGGTTAAGCGTGGCTGGGCCAGCGAGCCGAGCGAGGGGAAAGTGAAGTCGGCGTAGCAGCCTGTGTCCCGAAGGGCGGACAACTCGGTGGGGCAGCCGCTCAGGGCGTCGTTGCCAGCCCCGTTGTCCAGGGCCGAGTTGCCAGCCAGGTAGGCATAGCGCTGTTGGGGACATTCTTCCGCTGTGCGCATGGCTCCAAAGCGATTGAACCAATCTAAGCCGGAACGCAGCGTCGCCAGCATCGATTCATGCGTGTCGTGGCTGTGGTGCAGATGGAATTCGATTTCGCCCATGCCGCGAAAAACACTGTCGCTCAGAGCTTGCACGCAGCCGGGATTGGGATAATCGTAGCGGTAAAACCAGGTGTGCTGCGGCGGTCGGCCGTCGGCATCCTGGTGCCCGCGCACCAACTTCTCATATTCTGCGCACCAGGAACGCACCGAGGCGACAGCCGCCGCATCCCCAAAACGCCGCGCCGGCTCAAAATGATCGGCGCACAACACCATTATATCGATGGGTTGATGCGGAGGAAAAATACGGCGGTCAAACGGGCGGTGATGCCGCAAATAATCGGGCAGCCAACCGCCGCGCCAGGTGCGCCAACGGACCAAGCGATATGCCAGCCACGGCAACTGGGCGAACGCTTGTATCAGGGAGATCTGTTTCTCGTCATTAAACAACAAGGGCGAATGGGCCATTTTTTGCCTTTCTTACGTTAGAGCATCGACCTGTGCGTTCCTGTCACTCCTTTGTGAGAGGAAATGGGGCGCCACGGTCGATCGGCTGAACAAGAACTTGCCGGACGCTTCCGTCGGCAGTTCCTCTACCACTTCGCTGTCAATCTGTGTCTGGGCGCCGAGATAGCGGCGCGTCGCTTTTTGCAAATATTCCAGATCGCGTAAGAGATTAAAATCGCGTCCCGGCTTGATGCGATAGGTCACGGCGCCGGCCGTTCGCTGCACAATCTGCACTTGACCTAGACTTGGCCGCTGGGCCACGACATAAGTGGCCAGGTAAACTCCTGAGACTAGCCGGCCGTCACAGCCGACCAGGAAGTCCGTGACACGGCCGGCAATGCGCTCCAGACGGGGCAGGCCCCGTCCACAAGGACAGGCGCCCTGCGCCCACGCGCCGACATCGCCGATGCGATAACGGATCAATGGCATGGCGTAGTTGAGTAAGTCGGTCACGAGAATCGACCCCATTTCGCCGGGCGCAGCAGGTCCGTGCGGCGTCTCGATTTCAACGTACAATCCCTCAGCCATGATATGCAGGCCGCTGTGCGCGGGGCATTCGCTGGCGATCACGCTGACCTCCCGGCAGCCATACCGATTAAAGACCGGACAGCCGAATACTTCTTCGAGCAGCTGGCGTTCCTCCGCTTCGAGCACCTCCGCCGAGGTCACGAGGGCATGGGGGCGATGCGGCGTCCATCCTCGTCCTTGCAAATAGCGGGCAAACAATACAGCCGAACGCGCATAAGCCTGGAGGATACGCGGTCGATAATATATCAATTTAGTATGAAAATCGGCCAAATTCGCTTCAGTGAGGTTGGCGGTGTCCAACCAGAGCGGCTCGCGCAGCAACACGCTGCGCAGGCGCGCGCGCCAACTATCGGCCGGTCGATCACGCGGCGCTCCCCAGATGACGGCGGCGCGATCGCCTATACGCCAGCCAGCCCAGCGATTGTGCCGCAGCGTCGCCGCCGCCCGCGAGCATTTGCGATCCTTGCTCAGATAAAATGCCACCGGTGCCCCGGTGGAACCGCCGGTCTGATTAGGAACTAAATCGTCCCGCGGCCAATTCCGCGCTACCATGTTTTCGCCTTGTGCCTGGATGTCGCTTTTTTCCAAGACCGGCAGAGCACGCAGATCTTCCAAAGCGTGTAAATCGTCCGGCGTCAGACCGACGCGATCGAAACGTGCGCGATAGAAAGGGCACTGTGTATAAGCATGATGGAGAAGCGCTCGCAAGCGTTGCCATTGGAGTTCGCGGATCGCTTCCGTAGATAAAAATTGTGTATGCTCGAACTCACGGAGATAGCGCATCTGCGCCCATTCGCCGGCGCGCCACAGCGACAGCGGCAGGAACACGTTGCGGACCAGTTTAGGATAGAGCGCCATAAATGTTCTCCATCACAACGGAATCGGGACGGACACGCAAGTTCCAACGAGCGAACCGATCAGTGGTTCGCTGAGATTTCCTTTCGCGTTTTCGTGTTTTCGTGTTTTCGTGTTTCATCTTGCGGCAAGGAACGGTCGATGAACAGCTTGTGCCATAGATCGTAGACCAGCAGGCTGTACAGGAACCAAGTCGGCCGCTGCCGCACGCGGGCCAGCACCTCAGCATCGACGAATTCATAGGTGGCGATGCGATCGACGAAGGGCCGCAGCGAACCGCCAGGTGCCAGCCACTCGAAAATCGGCTGGCCGAAGCCGAGCTTGGCCCGTCTGGCCAATTCCACTGGGGCCAAGCGGGCCAAGGCGCGTTTGAGCAGATCTTTCGGCCGGCGGAAACGGAAGCGAACATCCGGAGCGAGATTAAGCGCCAGCCGCACAATCCGCGAATCCAGAAACGGGCACAAAAGCTCGGCGCCTGCTCGATTGAACAGGGTCGTCCACAGAGAGGCACTGTCTATCGCTTCGCCAAGGAAGCCGATCGCGTGTAAGCGTTCCTGGGGGCAATCGGATACGGCATATCTATCCAGCAGCGCACGCCGCTGCGCGGCCGCATCGGCGGCCGCACGCGCACCGAAACAAGTCTCGACCGCCGCCCAGTCGGTGAAGACGGCCGCCTGATTTACAGGATGTTGCAGATAGCTGAAATCGTTCCAATGGTTCGCCAAGCGGAAGGTAGCGGCCAAATTCGTCCACCCGAACAAATCACTGACGACCGCGCCGCCGCGGCGGAGCCACGACGACGGCAGCAGACGCCGCAACACGCTGGCATTGTGCAGTTGATTGGCTAGCCCCAGACCGAACAAACTATCGGCGCCCTCGCCGCATAAGCCGCTGCTCACGCCGTGCTGGATCATCATTCGCGCTAGGCGGCCGAAGTAGGCGCTTTGCACGTGATTGGGTGGTTCGGCGGTGCTTTCCAGAGCGTCGAGCAGATAAACGGCATAGGGATCGTTGGCGGGCGCCAGCATGTGTCGGCTGCCCAGCGCCCGGCTGGCGGTCATGGCGTAATCGGTATCGCCCCAAGTA
>OGCG01001621.1_pt1 | contig 10796 bp, 5 predicted proteins | sample 1570061 | NCBI WGS metagenome assembly OGCG01 (sample SAMN06268698, study PRJEB24515) | hot springs metagenome | isolation source: Joseph's Coat, Yellowstone National Park, Washington, USA | place: USA:Joseph's Coat, Yellowstone National Park, Washington, USA
CATTTCCATAACTGGTATTTCGGATCTCTGATAATCTCTAACTAACTCGTATAAAATTATCGCATACTTGCTTGTCAACCCTCTAATCACAACTAAATTAATATTCGCATACAAACTGTCCTGTGGATTAACAAGCCTCTCACGCACAAATTCGGGTATTTCAAACTTAACTACAGTCTCTTTTGTTTCTTTATCTTCTTCAAAACGAATATGGGAAACCAAAACAAATGCACCGCTCATTCTCTTATCTTTAGACAATATGTTATATTCAGCTATTTTTTGCATTAACTCTTTCATTTTATCTTTGTAATAGTCATTATTTTTATCTTGCTCGCTTTTATTTAGAAGTTTTTTCAGCTCTGCTAAGTTAATACTGTAGTGTCTTTCGTCTTTATTTTTCTTGATTGTTTCGCGCGCAACCCACAAAAGCCCATTGTAAAGTCTTCTTTGTTCTGCCGTTATATCTACGCGTACCGCAATTGTTCCGCTCGGCTTCTGTAAAATTACAGCATTTTTTTTCATATCAAGTAAATTACCCAAAAATAACCTCTTTTTAAATCTTTTAAACTTTTCATAATTTATATATTATACTTATTATCTACATTTGTCAAGTATAAAAGTAGGGAAGAGGTATTATAAAAGTAGGGAAGAGGTATTATAAAAGTAGGGAAGAGGTATTATAAAAGTAGGGGTGACCCCCTCGTTTTTGGCGTGGTGATGCCTCTCCCGAAAGGCTAAACTCTTTAAACTATTTAAAATTATAAAACACACTATAAAAATAAAAATTTCTACGCTCGCTTCACTTGCGCTTCTTGCTTTAAGCAAGAAGCTTGTTTCGCTCACTATCAGTATCAAAAAAAGAGCAAAAAAAGTAAATTAGTTTTGTTTGTGTGTTTTTTATAAATTTCTTTTTTTCTAAAAAGCGCTAACGCATCATCTCAATAGTCAGATAAGCTTTTTTAACTACACGCCCCACATTTCCCTTTTTCCCCTCCTTAATTGCGGTTTTTTATTTTCAGCTTTAAAAAGCTAAAAAAAATACGTGGGCAGAATCGTTTAGCTAACGTCTAACACTCCTGCCGAATTCTGCCACAAGCGTCTTGGGACGGGTCTTGTGGGGTGTGGGGTAGCGCATGTATTTCTTTTGCTTGCTTACTAGTAGATAGTAGATATCTTGCAAATGCGTAAGTTCCTGAAGCATTTGCAAGAAGGCAACGAAGGGCGTTCCGCCCTGAGGCGTCAGGTGTTTTTCTCTTACTCTTGACATTTTCTTCCAAGATATTATAATATTAATAACTTTTTAGGCTTTTTGCCTTTTTAAAATCCTTGCTTACCTTTTTGTTATGCTTACCTACTTACTCGGGTATGCAAGGGAGTATCTTTGGGGTCTGGCAAGCCTGCAAAGACGAACGGCGCATAGCTGTAGTAATTATATTTTTTTTGAAGCAAAACTTTTTTAACGGTGTTTTATTACCTTTTTAAGGCTATTTTTTTAGTTTAACAAACTTTTTACCCTTTTTAACCTACAGAGCCTTATTGGATTGGGCTTATTTTTTTAGCTTTTTATTACAAACTCAAACTAACTTACAAACTATTTTTTTATCAACCGACAAGCTTGCTGTCTCTTGCGCAGTTTACAAGCAAGAGACAGCAAGCGTAAATGCCTTCAGATTAACTTTATCTTTGTCGGACTAATCCAACCTATAATTTATTCTCTTAGACCTATATACATCAAAAACATTATAAAAACAATAAAAATATAGCTATGTGAAAAATTTGTTTTTTTACATTTTTAATCAATTTTGTCGGACTTTCGAACTTGTTGTTTTAACAGCATTTTATATTATTCTATATATAAAAAACAAAAGCTACCCTCCTTAATTCGCCACACAATTATTATTGCGTGGCTTTACATACAATTGGCTATATAGCCATTGGTCCTCCTGTGCCAAGCGTATGCAAAAAACAGGTCTTAGACATTTACCAAAAAATGCTCTCGCACGCTAGTCCGAGAGAAAGGAGGTCGCTTTATGCCACTTACAAGTGAATATTTGAACAACTTGAAAGTGTACTTAAGGAAAAAAACAAATGTTACAAAAAAGTCTGAGAATGAGCGCAAAAGCCATGTTTTAAAATTTTTAAAGCATTGCGAAACGCAGGGAGTAAAGAAAATCCAAGACATTACTAATGACCATTATAGAAGTTTTGTTTCTATACACTTAAACTCAAAAAGCACTTCGACAAAGCGTAAATATTTGTTGTCGCTCAGAGAGTTTTTTCAAAGAGCGCACCTTAAAATTCCAGTCAATGTTACAAGCAGTATAGCAAGAACCAGGGAAAAAAAGCTTTTGAAAATCATTGATATATTGCAAATAGACAACATCAGCGAACAGCAAAAGAATGAAATTTTAAAGTTGCTGTAGTTTTGTAGTTTATGTGGATTGTATCCACCATTTGCCCGCTTTTCTTAGCGGGCTTTTTGTTTTTTAAAGGTCTTTTACATATTCTACTTATTGTAGGATATATAAAAAACCTTTTTTAAGGAGGCTGTATGAAAGCACCCGTGCAAACTGATATAAAAACACCAAAAAAGGCAAGCTATGTCGCATACAATATTAGTCAGTTTTTCAGCAAAGGTAGCGCTATTGAGTCTAAAATTGAAACTGTCTTAAACCAGCTCAGAGATGAGCTTGGCGTCAAGGGTCTAAAAAGACTTGACGAGCAAACGATAGAATCGTATACAGCAATTTTACAAGAGCGTGTGCAAGAAGGCTCTCTGTCCCGCCACACAGCTGAGACCTATATTTCAGCTTTAAATCGCGTAATTGAATATGTAGATCATTTTTTGGATAAAAACTTGCAAACAATAAGCCAAAGCCAATTTGGACTTACGCGTGGCTCATTTCAATATGTTAATCGTGCAGTATCTGAAAACACGCATAATGCTTTTCTGTCTTTTTTATTAGAAAAAAGCGATGACATAAGAGCGCAAGCTTTACAGCACAGCGTAATGCTACAACGCGAATTTGGTCTGCGTATGCGAGAAAGTTTAGCTATAAAGAGAGAAACTATCGAACAAGCACTACGAACAAACACTCTTCACTTAACAGCCCGCGATGGCACGAAAAACTCTCGAAGTCGCGATATACAAATTAGGACTGAAAAGCAAATAGAAGCTTTAAAATCTGCTCTAAATTTTCAAAAAGAAAACAATTTACGCTCTCTTATACCCCAAGAAACACTAAAACAACAATACAATTTCGCAAAAAATGTAGAAAATGCTTTTAATAAAACTCACGACGAATATTTTCATTTTCACGGCGAACGACATAGCTATGCACAGCGTCGTATTGAAGAAGGCGCAAGCAAAATTGAAGTCAGTCGCGAACTCGGTCATAATAGGCAAGAAGTGACTAAAACTTATGCTAATATTTAACACTTGTATCGCTATTTAAATGCACGACACGACGCTTTAGAGCACTCAATAGTATAATTAACCTTGCAAATCAAAATCAAGCGAATTTGAGGCTTTTTGAATGCAAACGGCTTCTTTGCGAATTCGCAAAAGACTCGTTGGCAACACGTGGACGTATCGGATACGCTCACATAAAACTTCGCTTTTTGTATGAGTAAAGATATAATTACAAACTCTTTTTACGATTTTTTGAACGATAAAAACCGCATTTTTGCATTCAAAATCAACTCAATAACTCAATGTTTCGCCTTATATAATAATACGAAGTATTAAAAGAATAAAGCTAATAAAACAGGTGGGATTTTATAGGTTAGTATAACAGGAAAGATATCGAAGGTATGGCAAAATAGTTTTTACAATTGTATCATTTTTGGATAAAATCTGTATAATAATATTTGATATAAAACATCTGTGAGTGTTTATAAAACAGTTATGAAGGAAGTAACCTAACTCAACAAAGGTTTACAGTTCAATAAAACTATGGAAAATTTATTAGAAGATTTAAAAAAACTCCTTAAAAAAAATGAACGCCTTATTAGCGAAGGTGAGCTTTTAAAGAATAAGGTTATTGAGCTTGCATTAAAGCTGGATAAGTACCTTATTAAACTTCTTTTGTCTGATAAAAAAACAAAAGAAGTGTTTTTTGTTGATATAGATGGGACTTTAATTTTTGATAAGGATAAATTTATTAAGTTTGTTTCCAATAAGCAGTTTTTACCGAATAGTTATACTGCTTTTAAAAATAAAATTGGATTGATTGATGAAAAAGGAGAGTTTGTAAGCGAAAATAAAGAAGTTGTGCTTTCTTGGCCATATAAGGATTGTGTGCTTGAAGGTGGAATGACCAAAGAAGAACAAAAGAGAAATGAGATTTTCTGGAACGAAACTTTAGCGCCAGATGAAATCAGTCGCCTTTTGGACCCAAAAGTTTTTACAAACGCAAAACGGATTGATAAAGATGGCGAGCATAAATTTGACGGATTTAGAACTGATGAAAATGACAATATAAAAGATAATCTCATTATCAAAGGCAACAATCTTTTAGCCCTCCATTCCCTCAAAAAACGCTTTGCTGGAAAAGTAAAACTTATTTACATTGACCCACCATATAATACCGGGAATGATGGATTTAAATATAATGATGCTTTCAATCATTCAAGTTGGTTAACTTTTATGAGAAATAGATTGGAGGTTGCAAAGGAACTACTTTCAAATGAAGGAACGATATGGATAAATATTGATGATAACGAATGTCATTACTTAAAAGTTCTTTGTGATGAAATTTTTAGAAGAGAAAATTTTGTTATAAATTTCATTTGGCAAAAAAAATATTCACCTGCGAATGATGCGAAATGGTTCAGCGATAACCATGACCATATCCTCGTTTTTGCAAAAAATAAAGAAGCCTTTCACCCCAATTTACTGCCAAGAACAGAAAAAATGGACAAAAGATATTCTAACCCTGATAATGACCCACGGGGACCATGGAAACCAGGTGGATTTTCTGTTAAGACCTATACAAAAGAATATGATTACCCTATTGAGACACCTTCGGGGAAAATTGTTTATCCACCTAAAGGAAGCTGTTGGCAAACTTCAAAAGAAAATTATTTAAAGAAATTAAAAGATAATAGAATATGGTTTGGACCAAATAACGATTCTAAACCTCAAATAAAACAATTTCTGAGTGAAGTTCAAAAAGGAATAGTATGTAAAAGTATTTGGACTTATGATGAAGTTGGTCATAATCAAGTATCCAGAAGCGAAATTGTAGAATTATTTGGTGATTTTACTTTTTCAACCCCTAAACCTGAACGTCTTATTCAGAGGATATTACACCTTGCTAGTAACGAAGGTGATTTAATTATTGATTTTTTTGCTGGAAGCGGAACAACTGGTGCCGTAGCAATAAAAATGAAACGACAATTCATTCTGTGCGAACAAATGGATTATGCTGACAGTGTTACTGTTGAGAGGTTAAAAAAAGTTATTGCAGGAGAACAAGGTGGTATTTCAAAATCAGTCGGATGGCAAGGTGGAGGCGATTTTGTATATTTAGAACTTATGAAATGTAATGAAATTTTTGTCGATGAAATAAAGAGAGTAAAAACAAAAGACGAAGCAAAAAAATTATGGGAAACAATGAAAGAAAAAGCATTTTTGAGTTATAAAGTTGATATAAAAGCAGTTGACGAGAACGCAAAAGATTTTGAAGATTTATCAATAAAGGACCAAAAAAGATTTTTGCTTGAATGTTTAGACAAAAACCATCTCTATGTTAATTACAGTGAGATTGATGATGAAGAGTATGAGGTTAGTGAAGAGGATAAAAAATTAAATAGGGAGTTTTATGAATAATAAACCAATATTACTAGATTATTTTGAACAAAAAAGCAAGGAACTCTTGTCTAAATTTGAATTGTCAAAACAACAAAACGCTTCAATAAATTTAGGTACGAATAGAGAAAATTTTGTTAAAGATTTTTTGCAAATTGTTTTACCGCCGAGATTAAAGAACATATATGATGGCGAAATTATAGATAAGGATGGTAAGAAAACTGGTCAATTAGATTTGATAATTATTCGCGACGATGCACCTTGTTTAGATTTTGGAGGCTCAAATACATATTTAGCAGAAGGAGTATTTGCTGTTATTGAAATAAAATCACATTTAGATAAAACAAAGCTAGATGAAGCAAAAAGTACCTTAGAAAAGGTTTCAAAATTATCTGTTAATCCTCCATCTGTTAGGATGGGTGAATTTTACTTGGGGCGTCCACTTAGAGTTGTATTTTCGTATACAGGGTCAGAATTAGAAACATTATCTAAAAACCTTTTAGGAGGAAATGCATTTGATGTATTTGACTTAGTATGTGTTCTTGATAGAGGTGTTATTATTTCAAAGGGTAGGTTACTACGTATATTTGATAAACAGAATAACAATCGGGAGATAGAGCAAAATTTTTGTGTAAAGGGCGATGCTTCAGCGTTGGGTTTTCTGTATTACTATCTTGTTCAATATGGCGCTTCATTTAGCTTAGGATCACTCAATATTGATAATTATTTTCAACCCTTAAATCAATGGGGTATAATTGGAAACATTTTAGAAAGATAACCATGCTCTACGAAACTTTTAATTCAATAAAAGAATCATTTGGAATTGATTATTTTACTTCTCGGGTTAGCGAGGAGATAGTTCAAAACCTCAATCCGAAGTTTGAGTTGCGAGAATATCAAAAAGAAGCACTGGGCCGTTTTGATTTTTATTTTAACAGCTATCAGAAAAGACAGTACCCGGCTCAATTGCTTTTTCATATGGCAACCGGAAGCGGAAAGACGCTGATAATGGCGGCGAATATTTTGTATTTGTATAAACTTGGCTATCGCAATTTTATCTTTTTCGTAAATAGTGTAAATATTATTGAAAAAACAAAAGATAATTTCTTAAATCCTTTATCCGAAAAATATCTTTTTGCTGACAAAATTAAGTTTGGCGAAAAAGAAGTTTTTATAAAAGAGGTTCAAAATTTTGAGGCGGTAAATCAGGAAGATATAAATATAATTTTTACAACTATACAAGGATTGCACACTCGCTTAAATTATCCAAAAGAAAATGCTTTAACTTATGAAGAGTTTGAAAATAAAGACATTGTGCTTATTTCCGATGAAGCGCATCATTTACAGACATTAACAAAAACAAAACTTACAAAAACTGAAGAAGAAGAAAAAAGAAGCTGGGAATATACAATTAACAATGGAACATTTAAAAGAAATCCTAAAAATATCTTACTGGAATTTACGGCAACTATTGACTTAGGTAACCAAAATATCAAGCAAAAATATGAAGACAAAATTATTTTTCAGTATGATTTAAAACAATTTAGATTGGATAAATACTCAAAAGAAATAGAAGTTTTGCAGGCAGATTTAGAGCCGATTGATAGAGCCTTGCAGGCAGTTATTTTGAGTCAGTATCGTAGAAAAGTCGCTGAAAAATATAAATTGCACTTAAAACCGGTACTTCTTCTTAAGTCTAAGAGTATAAAAGAATCAAAAGAAAATTATGATGGCTTTTTGGCGAAAATAAAAAAATTGTCTCCAAAAGATATTGAAGAAATACATTCACGAGCAAAAGGCACAGATTTAGAAAAGGCATTTAACTATTTTCAGAAAGAGAATATAAGTTCTGAAAATTTAATTAAAGAATTGCAGGAGGATTTTTCTAAAGAAAAATGTATGCTTTTAGATTCTGAAAATGTTGATGAAGAAAAGCAGTTAAAACTTAATTCTCTCGAAAGCAAAAATAATGAAATTAGAGCGATTTTTGCGGTAAACATGCTCAATGAAGGCTGGGATGTGCTTAATCTTTTTGATATTGTGCGGCTATATGATACAAGAGATGGAAACTGGGTTCACGGCAAATATAAACCAGGCAATACTACAGTGGGCGAAGCCCAACTTATTGGCAGAGGTGCAAGATATTTTCCATTTCAATTAGATGAAATACAGGATAAATATAAGAGAAAATTTGATGAAGATATTGAAAATGAATTACGAATCTTAGAGATATTACATTATCATAGCGCTCACAATCCCAAATATATCGATGAGATTAAAAGTGCTCTTACTAAAATGGGAATTTTACCAGAAAAGTATGTTCAAAAAGATTTATTTATTAAAGATTCTTTTAAAGAAACCGAATTTTGGGGAAAAGGGGTGATTTTTATAAATGACAGGATACAAAATCCCCGAATGGAAATATTTAGTTTACAAGATGCAAGAATTGAAGAATCACATAGGTACGAATTAAAAACAGGTGAAATTAAAGAAGAAATTATTTTAGATGAAGAGGATAAAACAAAGACATCAAAAGATATTGCGCGAGGCAAGATAGAGTATAGATTTTTTGATTTTGGTATTAATGTAGTTAGAAACGCGTTGGATAAACTTGAGTTTTATAAGTTTAATAATCTTAAGAAATATTTTCCTCATGTAAAATCAATTCGTGAATTCATTTCGTCAGATAAATATTTAGGAAATGTAAAAATAGAAATTCTTGGACCAAAAGACAAAATCAACGAATTAACTCCATCTCAAAAGTTGGAAATAGCTTTATCGGTAGTCAAGAAAGTAGCGGAGCAAGCGAGAACTAATACTTCAGAATTTGTCGGGACTAAATTATTTAAAGCTAAAATGTTGCGAGAAGTTTTCAGAAATAAAAAAATAAAAATAGATATAGACGATGTGCAGAGGAAAGAATTAGAAGAAGTTAAATTAGCAGAAAAAGATTGGTATGCCCAGACCGGATTTTATGGCACAGAAGAGGAAAGGAAGTTTATAATTTTTATTGATAGTTGTATAGACAAGTTAAGACAGAAATATTCAGATATTGCCTTGTTGCGAAATGAGAAATTCTTCCAAATTTTTAATTTTGATGAAGGTAGAGTATTTGAGCCAGATTTTATAATGATTTTTAAAAAGCAAAATAAAGTCATTAGTATTTATCAAGTTTTTATTGAAGCAAAAGGAGACCAGTTCAAAGATAATTATGGTAGATTTGAAAATTCAAAAGAGGGATGGAAGCAGAAATTTTTACTTGAAATAGAAAAAGAAGCGGAAGTTAAGGAAAATATCTTATTTTTGCAAGATAAACATTATAAACTAATAGGGCTTCCTTTTTATAATGAGAAATTAGAAAAAGAATTTAAGGAAGCTTTTGAAAATAAACTACTTTCTTAAATTGTAGATTTCTTTATATTCTATATTCTTATTTTCCAACCTGATAGTATGGTAGTGCTCAATTGTCGTATGTATACATGCACCCCTTTGTCAAGTCAAAATTTCTAATTTTTTATTCCCCATTTACGCTGTTTCATGTATGCCAACACTATAGACATTTAGAATTGTTTATAGCCTATAATAATCTTAACAATCCTTAAATTTTTTACTCTATGAATTGTTGTTTACAAATCATTAATCTAACAGCGCAATTATCTATACCCTTTCTCCAATTTTGATATAAAAATACCCACCAGCAGTAGGCAAAAAACCTAAAAAAGCTTATTTCTAAATATAATTATCAAGTGATATTTATATCTTTTTATCTAAGAAAATATATAGACAATATTAAGTACTACCGCAGTATTTTTAAAAACGCTAAACCCTTTTGCACTATACAATTCCCTTCAAAACGGGAAAGACTGCAACTAAAATAACAGAGGGAAGGAATAAAGGGAAGACTAGTCGTAATTCCCTTCAAAACGGGAAAGACTGCAACTGCTAATTCACAAAATATTTTAAAAATTTATTTTGGAGGGTCGTAATTCCCTTCAAAACGGGAAAGACTGCAACAAAAATTATGGACGATAAGGAGAGAGAAAAAGCTTTACGTGATTGTCGTAATTCCCTTCAAAACGGGAAAGACTGCAACTTTCTTCTGGTTTTATAATAAAAATATTCAATAGCCTCAGAGAGGCTGTCGTAATTCCCTTCAAAACGGGAAAGACTGCAACATGGATTTGTATGTAAAATATTCGATAGCTTTAAGGAGGCTATCGTCGTAATTCCCTTCAAAACGGGAAAGACTGCAACTGATACATACAAGCTAATAGAAGAGATTTGTCAATAGGAGGTTTGTCGTAATTCCCTTCAAAACGGGAAAGACTGCAACAAGAGAAAGCTTTTGCCGTAGATGACATTGGTGGCATAAAAGTCGTAATTCCCTTCAAAACGGGAAAGACTGCAACAATTTAAGTTGCATCTTTCTTCCTTTATACTCTTTAACGTCGTAATTCCCTTCAAAACAGGAAAGACTGCAACTTTATCTTTTTAAGAGATGCAATTAAGTTTATTACAGTCGTAATTCCCTTCAAAACGGGAAAGACTGCAACAGTCGACATTTAAAAAGATTGTTAAAACAGCATTTTTATACTTGATAACATTTTATTAGACATAACGCTTATACTGTTTTAACAATATAAGCTTATTAATCAAATCTGTAGGGAATAGCGTGTATTTTCTTTTAAAAGAGCGTGGTTGTTAACAGGTTTTTTGATAATCAAGCTTTTTAAAAAACACACTGTTAAACCATTATTTTCCTTATTACAACAATTAAAACACTTTGTCAATCTAAAATTTATGTAATGAAAATGTTATCTACAGATTTTGCTTATCATTTGATTAGCTAAGTATAATTTAAATTTCGGTTGCTTTTGACTCTAAAAGTGCTTTTTTTAAAGCATATATTTGATTCAAAGAAGCTGTACTAGCTGTTGTATTTATATCAATTTGCTCCAGCATCTAAATAAAGGGCCAATTTGGG
>OGCG01001622.1_pt1 | contig 10794 bp, 11 predicted proteins | sample 1570061 | NCBI WGS metagenome assembly OGCG01 (sample SAMN06268698, study PRJEB24515) | hot springs metagenome | isolation source: Joseph's Coat, Yellowstone National Park, Washington, USA | place: USA:Joseph's Coat, Yellowstone National Park, Washington, USA
CCGCAGAGGGTGGTGCCCGTGGCCACAAGCGCGCGCCGAGCCCCTTCCTCCGAGGATGGCCTCCGGTGCCATGCCGTTAGAGCGGAGATGAAGCCATTCCGCCGAATCGGCTGCTCGACAAGCCTCCAAGAAGCAGCGGCAAGTACCACGCTCAGCAAGACCGCGAATATCTGATGGCCTATGGTCACTGGCTGGTCGGCTGGCGGAGCGCTGAGCACGATCACCGGGTAGTGCCAGAGGTATATGCCATAGGAGCGCTCCCCTAACCAGCGCATTGGCCTTATGCCGAGGAGTTTCCCAACAAGGCTTGCTGGGTGAGCTGCTGCAGCGCAGACGAGCGCCGTGCCTAGGGACAGGAGGGCCAGGCCTCCCCGGTAGATGAAGGCGGAGTACTGATTGGTGAGCGCCACCATCGTGGCAATAGTGGCCAAACCCAGTAGTCCAGCGATCTCCACTGCCAGCCTCGCCCCGATCCCTAGGCCCTCATGTAGCCTCCTGGACGGCCAGACCACGGCCAGGGCAGCTCCGATGAGCAGGCCAAATGCTCTAGTGTCGGTCCCGTCGTAGACCCGACTGGGGTCGAGGCTCGGCTGGTAAAGGAGCGCCATCTCTAGTGCAGATGCGCCAGAGATGACGATTGCCATCACGGCGATCGACTTTGGGCGACGGCGGCTGAAGAAGTCTCTTCGCCTTCCGGAGAACCAAAGTCCCAGGGCGAGAAACGCCGGCCAGACCAGATAGAACTGTTCCTCGACTGCTAGCGACCAAAGGTGGCCAAGCGGAGAGGGCGGGCCGAAGCGCGCAAAGTAAGACACGTGGTGAAAGATCAGCCACCAGTTGCTCACGTAAAAGGCTGCAGCCACGAGGTCGCCCCGGACCATCGAGAGCTCGGATGGGTCAGCCACCGCCACCCAGACGGCGACAGTTCCCAGCATCACGGCGAGGGCTGGGAGAAGGCGCCTGGCCCTCCTCAACCAGAACTCCCCAAGGCCAAGGTTTCCGTAGTCCTCCCAGTGCGCAAGGAGGAGGTCGGTTATGAGGTAGCCGCTGAGGGTGAAGAACACCCCCACGCCAAGCAGGCCGCCCGGAGCCCAGCTATCGCCAAGGTGGTAGGCGACTACCGCCGCCACCGCGATTGCCCGCAGGCCATCGAGACCGGGCATGTATCGCTGGCGTCGGCCCAAGGGCTGCGGCAAAGCTATCAAACCTCCTCATGCGCGATCGTTGAATTCGGACAGTGGCAGGGCTCGAGACCTATAGGTCCGGCCCAAGAGGATCAGACTCCGAAGGATGCTGGGAAGTTCCCTCTCTTCTGGGAGCAGCTCACTCTTTCGTTCCCAGGATGACCGCCAGGTTCCACTGGCTCCGAGGAGAGCTCAGTTGTGGAAGGGCCAAGCGGAGGGAGTGGGATTCGAACCCACGGTGGGCATGCGCCCACAACGGTTTTCGAGACCGCCCGATTCGGCCACTCTCGCATCCCTCCGGCTGCAGGCTAGTGGGGCGACCATCGACTTTGGTCAGGGCCGCAGTGTTCGAAAGAACTCTTCGAGTAGAGTGCCGCACTCTTGGGCAAGCACCCCCCTAACCACTTCTGGCTCATGGTTCAAGCGGGGATCCGCACAAAGGTTGTAGAGGCTCCCGCAGGCGCCGGCCTTTGGGTCGGGAGCTCCAAAGACGACCAGGTCCATGCGGGCGGAAATGACGGCGCCAGCGCACATGTTGCAGGGCTCTAAGGTGCAGACGAGGCTGGTACCCTCCAGGTGCCAGCTGCCTAGGACCCGGGCCGCATCTCTGATCGCGAGCAGCTCTGCGTGGGCTGTGGGGTCGGAGAGCTTCTCTTTTTCATTGTGGCGAACGGCGAGTAGCCGACCAGAGGAGTCCACCACTGCTGCAGCCACAGGCACGTCTCGGTGTGCTGTAGCGCTCCTCGCCTCGACGATTAGGGCGCGCATCAGCACTTCCCATCGGCGAGGCGAGTCGTCTAAGTCTCCCATGACAAGCCCCCTTGGAGCGACGACATGGCTCGGGCCACCTCCTCTGCGAACCTGGGGGAGATCACCGCATTCATGTGATTGCCCGGCACGACGGCGGCACGAGCGTTGGGAAGCAAGGATGCAAGCTCTTGGGGATCGCCTGCCAAATCGTCCTGGTCACCGGATATGACCAGGGTGGGCACCTTCAGGTCGGAGAGCGGAAAGCGTGGCCAGCTGACGAGGCAGCGCTGGAGGGCAGCCAGGGCAGCCAGGTCTGCTCCGGCGGCCTCGGCCCAGATCCGGAAACGTCGGGGTCTCCCGGGAGCTAGGCTTGCCGGATCCGGAGCTTCCATAGCAGCAGCTGTTGCTTCATGTTCAGCAGCTTCTTCTTCGGACCCGGGACTGGAGGGGCCGAGGAATTTACCGCCGACTCCTCCCAGCACTGCCGCAGCTACTCGGGGATCTCTTGGCGCATAGCCCACCACCAGGCGGGCGCCGAAAGAGTAGCCGACCATGCCTACCTGGTGAGTTCCGATCGCGTCCAACAAGGTGCGCAGATCGAAGAAGAAGGCCTCTGGTCCATACGCTTGAGGGTCGTGGGGCCGGGAGGAGTGGCCGTGTCCCCTCAGGTCCAGCATCGCGGTCCTGTAGCCAGCTCCCATCAGCCGATCGGCGACTCTAGATCTCACCCAGTTGGTGTGGTAGTTGGAGGCGAAGCCGTGAACCAAGAGAAGGAGAGGCCCCTCGCCTACGACTTCGTAGGCGATTTGGATGCCTCTGGTGGTTTCCAAAAAATCCATCATCGTCTAGACAACACGGAGTTGGTGCTCCAGCAAGCCGTTCGGGAGGGATGAGCGAGCATGAGTCTCAGCGAGTGGGAGCGAGTCGACCGCTACATATGCGACACGCTGGTTGGCGAAGACGAAGTCCTGGAGAGGGCACTCGAGAGGGCGAGGAAAGCTGGTTTGCCGCCTATTCAGGTGACACCGCCCCAAGGGAAATTGCTCCATCTGTTGGTGGCGTCCGTGGCGGCGCGCCAGGTGCTGGAGATCGGAACCTTGGGCGGCTACAGCACTATCTGGATGGCTAGGGCCCTGGCGCCGGAGGGGCGGCTTGTGAGCCTGGAGATAGATTCGCTTCACGCTCGCGTGGCCCGCGCCAACGTCGATGACGCTGGTCTTGGGAACGTGGTGGAGATTCTCGAGGGCCCGGCCTTGGAAAGCCTCGAGGGCTTGGCGAGGGAGGGGGCTGGGCCTTTTGATTTCGTCTTCATCGATGCGGACAAGCCGAACTGCCCCGAGTACTTCTCCTGGTCGATGCGGCTAGGTCGAGTGGGGACCCTCATCGTGGTGGACAACGTCGTCCGGGAAGGCACTGTGGCCGATCCCATGGACGACCATCCCGACGCGGTCGGGGTGCGGCGAATGAACGAGCTCATCGCCAAGGAGCCCCGGGTTCAGGCCACCGCCATCCAGACCGTGGGCACCAAGGGCCACGATGGCTTCTTGCTAGCCCTGGTGGTCTCATGAGGAAGCGCTGCCAGCAGGTTGCTTAGCGAGCCTGGGTCGTGCTGGGCTTGTTGGCCACGGGTCGTATTTCCAGTTGGGCCGGCTTGCGTAGGCAGATCTCAAATGCCCAGAGACGCAAGCACAACCATGGCGCAAAGAAGCAGCATGGTTGGTGATCGTCTCTTGGGGGCTGAGCTGCGTGGTGGGCTTCTGGCTCCGCAGGGGCGCTGAAATCTGGACAAACCTAGCGAGAGTTTGGAGTGGATGGGATCGGAGGCCGGCTTGAGGTGCCCTGCGACCAGCTGCAAGCGGGCGCGTCGCATTTCGTGATGTCTTTCTTGTCAACGCGCTCCCGGGCAAGTGAGTGGCGTTCGAGTGGACGAATTGACCAGAACGGACCACAGGCCTCGCCTAGTCGTCAGATTCTGGGCCTGGCTTCGCGCTCAGCTCCTCGAGCAACCAGCGCTCATAGGGCCCAGCGACCTCGTCCAGGGCCCAGGCGGCCAGCTCGGGAACCTCGTAGGGGTGGCGCGCCTCTATGTAGCTCCTCAGAGCGGGCCATGCTTGCCGGCTGGTCTTGAGCAGGAGGGCCATTTCCTCTGAGCGTTCTATCCTCCCTTTCCACCAGTAGCGGCTGGCTATCGAAAACATCTGAACGCATGCAGCAAGCCTCGCCTCGAGGACCCCGAGGGCGAGCTCCTCGGCGCTGGGGGCGTCCGGCAACGTGGTTATCACCATGAGCACTTCGTGGCTCTGGCCTATTTGTCTTGTTGAGCCTGGGTCGACCATGGGGGTTTTGCGGCTGGTGCCTTTAGGCAGGCTAGCGGCGCAGATATGAGCTGGAGCGTGGGAGATTAGAAGATGGCAGCATGGAGGTGGTAGTCGAGTTGTGCGCCGTCGTGGTGGCGGTCGAGGAGGAGACCCCGAAGATCCTCACCGTGAAGGCCCCGGGGGGTGACGCAAGGGACGCGCTTCCTTCGGGATCCCTCGATCCCGAAGGGGACTGGACCTTGGACGCGGCCATGCGGCGCTGGTTGGTCGAGCGGACCGGCATCGAGGTCGGCTACCTCGAGCAGCTCTATACTTTCGGCGACCTGGACCGCTCAAAACGGCAGGGGGAGCGGCTCTTGTCGTTGGCCTACTTGGCCTTGACCAGGGTGGCACGGCCGGTGGACGGCTCCTCGGCTTGGCGGGACTGGTATGAGTATTTTCCTTGGGAGGACTGGCGCTCAGGCCGGCCGTGGATCCTAGGGGCGGTGGTGGCCCCGGCGCTTTCGTCTTGGGTGGATCGGGCGGAGGCTCGTCAAGCCACCCAGCGGCGCGAGAGGGTTGAGATCGCGTTCGGACTGGGTCAGGCCCCATGGAACGCGAACCGCTGCCTCGATCGCTACGAGCTTTTGTACGAGGCGGGTCTGGTGGAGGAGGCCCGCAACCGAAGGGGGTCGGATGGCCCGGAGCTGGGGAGGCCCATGGCTTGGGATCATCGCCGGATCGCAGCCACCGCCTTGGAGCGCATCCGGGGCAAGCTTTCTTATAGGCCAGTCGTCTTCGAACTGCTTCCCGAGACCTTCACCCTCCTCAGGCTGCAGAGAGTAGTAGAGGCGCTGGCGGGCATGAGGCTGCATAAACCCAACTTCCGCCGCCTGGTGGAACAGGCTCAATTGGTTGAGCGGACGGGGGGGCTTGAACCGCGGGCAAGAGGACGTCCCGCGGAGCTGTTTCGTTTCCGCAGGGAAGTGCTCCGGGAGAGGCCCGCCCCGGGCGTGGGGCTTCCCCGCGCTCTACCACGGCCGGGACCGACGGAGGACGGCCAAGTGCGCGCCCGTTGAACTGGGCAGTCAAAAGCGATTTCCCAAAGGTCGGATCGTCGATTAGGATTTCTAATATGCTCAAAATGAGAACATCTCCTTCTGAGGAAGTGGAGCCGGCCCCGGGCCGCCAGCCGGCCAATTCCGAAATCTTGGAGGGGATGACATTTGCCGAGTGGGCAGGGGAGGTCCGCCGCCTTGCGAGGGAGCGCCACGCTGTCATACTGGCTCACAACTACCAGCTCCCTTGGATCCAGGATGTAGCAGACTACGTTGGGGACTCGCTGGCTCTCTCCCGCTGGGCAGCTGCAACCGATGCCGAGGCCATCGTCTTCTGTGGGGTTCACTTCATGGCGGAGACCGCCAAGATTCTCTCGCCGGACAAGACCGTATTGATTCCTGACCCGCAGGCGGGATGTTCCCTGGCGGACACCATCACCGCCGAGCAGCTTGCTCAGTGGAAGGAGGAGCATCCGGGTGCTGTAGTGGTCGCCTACGTGAACACCTCGGCAGCGGTCAAGGCGTTGGCTGACTACTGCTGCACTTCCTCCAACGCCGTCGGGGTGGTCTCTTCGATCCCTGAGGACAAAGAAATCCTCTTTTTGCCCGACATGTTCCTTGGTCAACACGTGGCTCGCCAGACCGGCCGTCGGATCCACATATGGATGGGCGAATGCCACGTCCACGCTGCCATCAGCCCGGCTTCACTCCGCAGGGCGCTTCGAGACACTCCAGAAGCTCAGCTCTATGTGCACCCCGAGTGTGGATGTACCACTGCCGCGCTTCACCTCCTGGACGAGGGGGTGCTTCCCCCCGATCGCACGGCCGTGCTGTCCACCGGAGGCATGGTGAAGGCCGCAACCTCTCTCAAGGGGGGGAGAGTTCTAGTTGCCACCGAGACAGGAATCCTCCACCAGTTGAAGTCGGCCAATCCTGATGTGGAATTCCTCCCGGTGAGCAAAGATGCGGTATGTCCTTACATGAAGATGATCACGCCAGCCAAGCTGCTCCAGAGTCTGAGAGACGGCGTTCATCAAGTGACAGTACCGGAGGAGGTGCGCGTCAAGGCCCTTGCAGCGGTGCAGCGCATGATGAACCTCGGAGTAGCCTGAGGTGAACCGGTGGCTACGCCAGCAGGTGAACTAGAGCCTCGCTGAATTGGTGTTATTTACCAGATACCTGCTAGCTGCCGAGCTCCCGTCTGTAGCGCGGGAGGAGGTCGGCGTGCTTGTGGTAGGCGCAGGCGTGGCCGGGCTTACCGTTGCCTGCGCGCTCGGCCCTCGTGCCAATGTGGCCGTGATTGCCAAGGGCTCCTCGCTCCCTGAGGGCTCCACACCTTATGCTCAGGGCGGCATAGCAGCTGCCGTTGGCAGAGAGGATGACCCAGAGTCGCACGCGAAAGACACCATCGCAGCTGGGGCTGGACTAACTGATCACAGAGCTGCTGAGGTGTTAGCTCTAGAGGCCAAAGGCGCCATCGAGTTTCTTTCCGAGATAGGAGTCGGCTTTGACCGTCGAGGCGACCAAGGCGAGCTCCTTTTGGGCAGGGAGGGAGGCCATGGCCGGCACCGGATAGTCCATGCGGGCGGTGACTCCACCGGACTCAGGGTGGCGGAGGCCCTCCTGCAGGCCGCGAAGGGAGGTGGCGCCAGGGTAGTTCCGCATGCGTTTTTGGTAGATCTGGTTCCATTACAAGATGGGATTGCCGCGCTGGTCTCAGTGGCATCCGAGCTTCGGCTGATCATTGCTTCGGATGTGGTGCTTGCTTCCGGTGGGGCCGCCCAGATCTACCAGGGCGCCACCGCTCCTTTGGGCTGCAGTGGGGATGGCATCGCAGCTGCGCTCAGAGCCGGAGCAGAGCTCCAGGACATGGAGTTCGTCCAGTTCCATCCGACCGCTCTGGCTCTGGCCCCGCCAGAAGCGCCGCGGCGAGCCTTAATAACCGAGGCGCTCCGCGGAGCTGGGGCTCGACTCATCGACGTGGAGGGACGCTCTGTTACCGAAGGGGTCCATCCACTCGGGGACCTGGCTCCGAGGGACGTGGTGACGAGGGCCATATCTCGCCGGATGCGCGAGACCAAAAGCGATTATGTCTTACTGGACGCACGGGAGGTGGCCGATCTCGAGAAGCGCTTTCCTGTAGTGCTCGCCGCCTGTCTGGAGATCGGAATTGACCCGAGAAGAGATCTCATACCGGTGTCGCCGGCTGCCCACTTCACGATTGGAGGAGTGCGCACAGACCTGGTCGGCAGGACCAGTCTCGAAGGTCTCTGGGCCGTGGGGGAAGTGGCTTCCACCGGCGTGCATGGGGCGAATCGGCTGGCGTCCAACTCTCTCCTCGAGGGAGTGGTGTTCGGGAGAAGGGTGGCTATGGCTCTCAGAGGCGAGTTGGATGCGAAGGGTCCCGCCGGCGAGGAGCATGAGTGGATGCCGCTCGGCGAGTGGCCGACTCGGGGATCCTGGGGCGAGCTGGGGCCTCAAGCTGCCAAGTTGGAGCTGCGGCGCCGAATGCTGGATCATGTGGGAGTAGCGAGAGATGGAGATGGGCTGCGCGGAGTTCTCGACTGGCTGGCCGGTGGCATCGGCTCTTCTGTATCCCAGGTGGACTTAGAACTCGCCAACATGCTCCAGGTGTCTGCCGTCACGGCTTGGGCCGCTCTGAGACGAGAGGAGTCAAGGGGAGCGCACTACAGAGTGGACTTTCCTGTTTCGCTGGAAAGATGGCGATGTCGGCAGATTCTGAGACGCAACTCTGAGGGCCTGCTCGAGGTAGCCGAGTCCGAGGTCGGCCCCGACCGGCTCACCTGAAGCCGCTAGTCGTGGTTGTCGGTCCTGGTTTTGGTGCTCGCTTAAGTGGTGAGAAGATAACTGGAATGGAGCCCATGTCCCTCGCCGAACACTACCGGGCGGTCGCTGAGCGGGCCGTGGCAGAAGACCTTGGGCGAGGCGACCCGACGAGCTCTGTGCTAGGGGCCAGGAGGGGGACTTGCGGGCTCTACTCCCGGGGCCGGGGGGTGATCTCAGGTGTCGGCGCCGCTGAGGCGGTTCTGCAGGCCGCAGCAAGCCTGCTCCGGACCGATCCCCCCGTCGTAGGGTGGCTGGTAGCAGATGGTGACAGGGTGGAGCCGGGCCAACTCCTCGCCCGCATGATCGGTCCTGCGCAGACGCTCTTGGCGGCTGAGCGCAGCATCCTCAATCTGATTACCCACATGTCAGGCATTGCCACCCTCACCGCCGCCTTCGTGGAGGCGGTTGCTGGCACAAAGGCTCAGGTTCGGGATACGAGAAAGACCTTGCCCGGCCTTCGCTACCTCGAAAAGTATGCTGTGCGCTGCGGCGGAGGTGTGAACCATCGAATAGATCTGGCTGAAGTTGCTCTAGTCAAGGACAATCACATTGCCGCCTGGGGGGGGCTCAGGCCTGCTGTGGAAGCGGTCCGCAAGGCCTATCCATCGCTTGATATGGAGGTGGAGGTCGAGTCCCTGGAGCAAGTGCGAGAGGCGCTTGAGATCGGCTGCGATTTGATCCTCCTTGACAATATGGACATCCCCACCATGGCTCGGGCGGTCGCTATGGCCAAGGGCAGGGCTCGCACGGAGGCCTCGGGGGGCATCTCGCTTCCCACCGCTAGATCGGTTGCTGTGACCGGAGTCGACTACATAGCGGTCGGAGCACTTACGCACTCCGCGGCGCCCCTCGATATGTCGGTGGAGTGGATCGCATGAGGGGCCGCAGGATCTCCCAGGAGAAGAGCGCATGAGCTCCGTAGAGGACTTGAGGCGAGCCAAGGGGCAACGGCGGCTCGTGATGGTCACCGCCTACGATACTCCCAGCGCAGAGATGGCTGCAGAGGCCGGAGTCGACGCGATCCTGGTGGGTGACTCCGTTGCGATGGTGGTTCTCGGACATCCCGACACCACCATGGTGGGGATGGACGAGATGGTTCATCACGTAGCGGCCGTGGCGCGTGCCAAGCCCGAGCCGGTTGTGGTGGCCGACATGCCGTGGCTTAGCTACCACTTGGGCACCAAGGAGGCGGTGGCCAACGCCGCTCGCCTGGTGCGCGCCGGGGCACGGGCGGTCAAGCTGGAGGGGGGGAGGCGTCGCCTAGAGGTCGTGCGTGCCATTCTTGACGCGGAGATCCCCGTTATGGGCCATATTGGGTTGACTCCGCAGTCGGTGCTGGCAGTTGGGGGGTTCCGGGTGCAGGGGCGGGATCCCGACTCGGCAGAGGAGATCGTAAAGGATGCCAAGGCCCTGGCCGAGGCGGGATGCTTCGCCATTGTGATAGAAGCCGTCCCCGCAGAGCTAGGACGCAGGGTCAGCGAAGAGGTGGAGGTGCCCACGATCGGCATTGGGGCCGGTCCTCACACCGATGGCCAAGTACTAGTCTTCCACGACTTGGTCGGGCTCGAATCCAGAATCAAGCCTCGCTTTGTGCGCAGGTATGCAGAGCTCCGCAGCTTGGCGGTCGATGCCCTGAGGCGCTTTGCCGACGACGTGCGCTCGGGTGCCTTCCCTGGCCCCGAGGAGACCTATAGGCCAGGCGGGCCAAGACGTTGAAGCTCGTACAGTCCCCTCTCGAAGTTGCGGTGCTGGCCGAGGAGGCCCGCCAGAGACTGAAGCGGGTGGCTTTGGTCCCGACCATGGGAGCTCTCCATGCTGGTCACGGCGAGTTGATAGCCCGTGCGGTGCGGGATTGCGACTTCGTGGTCGTAAGCATCTTCGTGAATCCCCTCCAGTTTGGCCCCGGTGAGGACTTGGCTGCCTATCCCCGTGATCTCGAGGCGGATCTAGAGTTCCTGGCCACCAGGGCGGTGGATTTGGTCTTTGCTCCTGGGGTAGAGCAGATGTATCCCCAGCCTTTTCTCACGACGGTGCATGTCTCTCGGCTCACCGAGCGCTTTGAAGGGGCAGCCAGGCCGGGGCACTTCGATGGGGTGACCACAGTGGTGACAAAGCTGCTAGCCATCTTGGGCCCCTGTCGCGCCTACTTTGGGGAGAAGGACTTCCAGCAGCTGGTGGTAGTGAAAAAGCTTGTTGCGGATCTGAATCTGCCAGTCGAGGTGGTCGCCTGCCCCACCGTCCGGGAGGAAGACGGGCTAGCGCTTTCCAGCCGCAATCGCTACCTCTCACCTGCCGAAAGGGAGGCGGCGACGGTCCTATACCGTAGTCTCCTCCAGGGTTCTGCCGAGATAGCTGCAGGGGAGAGGGATCCGGAGGTGGTGGCAGGCGCAATGGAACAGGTGATAGCTGCAGAGCCTCTCGCTCGACTCGACTATGCGGCAGTAGTGGATCCGGTTACCCTGGAGGTGCCGCCTTTTATCCGGGGCGAGGTTCGCTTGCTCGTAGCAGCCAAAGTGGGGCCTGCCCGTCTTATTGACAACCTCGCTGTCGAAGTTCCCGACTAGGGGGCGAGCTCTAAGAGCCGTTCCGAAATCTGTCTCATCTGTCACCTCTGACGAGAACAGGCTTCGGAGCCACCCGTTGCCGGGTGGCGGTGGC
>OGCG01001625.1_pt1 | contig 10767 bp, 3 predicted proteins | sample 1570061 | NCBI WGS metagenome assembly OGCG01 (sample SAMN06268698, study PRJEB24515) | hot springs metagenome | isolation source: Joseph's Coat, Yellowstone National Park, Washington, USA | place: USA:Joseph's Coat, Yellowstone National Park, Washington, USA
CTATTATCATTCGACCACCTCATATGTGGTTCGTGAGAGCTCTATTGGTCGGAAATCTCGACAATCTTCTATTCACCTTTGTTTCAAGGTATAGTGTCGAGACGTAAAAGTGGTCAACCTGTAATACGACCTTTAATAGGTCAAGAGGTTTGGCGACCACTTTTCCGACTCTCACGATAACATCGTCATGTTATCGTGGTCAAAAAGCCTTTTTCATGACACCTGTAATCAATGTATTGATGTAAGATTGCCATTAGTTTAATGAAAGATTCTGGGAATTTATAAGGTGCACCTACCTTACCATTATTCATTTGTTTCAATTCATCATCCCACCTTGATCTGAAATCAAAATCGAAATATAGTTCCCCCCTTACTAACAATTCTTCATTATATGACGACCTGTTACGTTTATTAACCTTTATATCATTACTAGCATGGGCTATTTATTGTGTATTATTTGGCATAAATACCACAATACAAATTACCTATTTAATATGTCATAAAAATGTCGCTTATTTGTCAGAATTACTCAAAAAAGACAATTTACAGAAAGTTTATATAGTTCAATGTTCATATAAATAAATGTCAAAATTTCACATCGGGATTTAAAAAATCTACGGTGTGGAAGTAAGGCGTGTGAAAGGGGTGTATTATATGAATAAAAAGGCTATATTAGCCTTGTCAATCAGTATACTTATGTTAATAAGTGTACTGATTGTAGTAGGAACCTTGCCTTCTGTAGTAGGAACTTTGCCTTCGGCCTCGCAGGGAGCGAATGCGAATACAGTGACTTCTTTGAACACAAATACAATGAAAACTTTGAGTACTGAAGCCTTAGTACAAGTTCCATCAATAACACCGATCACAGTTGGAGCAATTGGAGGATATGCAATAGTACCTGCCGGAACTTTGAGCCCGAATACGGTAATAACTGCCGTAATATCATTACATCCGACTGGTAATATGCAGGCTTATTTGAACATGATCAGCAACCCGAACTCTCCGTATTTTAATCATTGGTTAACAGACCAACAGATTGCAACTATGTTTGGACAACCTGCTACAGTGTATAATAGCATAGTTTCGTATTTTGAAGGGTATGGATTGACAGTTATACCTTCAGATATGAGATTAACATTGACCGTGCAGGGAACACCTTCACAGATCGATGCTGCGTTCCATACACATATGCAGGCTTTTGATTTACAATATACTTCTAATGGAATGTGGAACCCATTATTTGGCAATGCCAGTGCTATAAATGGATCGGTAACGAGCATACCGTTCTATGCAAATACTGAAAACGCATTTTTGCCTCAGTCTATTGAACAGTACATATCTGCAGTTGCAGGATTGAACGGATTGATGGCATTTCCCTCCATTGCCGCACCTCGGGGCATATATCCAGGATACAAATTTACAAATGCACAAAACCTAAGTGCGATTGCACCGACACCTGATACTACATATATCAATTCTGCAAACGGTGCACCATTCGTGACAATAGATCCGTCCCAGCCACAGTATGGAAATTATACATGGTCTCCATACACTGGTATAACGAGTGGACCGTATCAGTTCCTGTTCCCAGGAACTATGCACATATTGACGGGTGCATCGAACCTATGGAGCGGTGCAACAGCAATAGGGTCAAAGCCGGATCTTGGGCAGGGTGTGACGGTCGCAGTCATTGAAGTGGGCGGTATTGATCCGAACATAATTGGTGCATACAGCCAAGCTGTATTTGGCAATGCGAACCAAGTATTAGATAGGTTTACACAAATTGGAATAGGCTTTACAGATCCGTATAGTATGATACTTACCGGATATGAGTACGGGTGGTACTTTGAGACAGCATTAGATATTGAGTATGTTGCAGCAATGGCACCCTTGGCGCATATTGATGTGGTTGCAGTACCGAACCCAGATTTTACATCATTTGATAATGCATTTTCATTTATTGCACAGTATTTGACTGATGGTAGCAGTGTACCATTACCCCCCGATACATTTATAATGAACGGTAACAATTTTGCACCAGGACAGGTTGCTTCAGTACAGGCAAGATCCATAACGATCACTTCCAATTCATACGGCACTGGAGAAGAGTATACTGCATTATTTGGATCCCCAATGTATCTGACTGTTGAAAACACTTTACTACATGAACTGAACCTTAAAGGTGTGACAAACTTCTTTGCATCAGGCGATTATGCAAGCGCTTTGTTTATGGATGCAACGGGTGCTGGTATTCCCGCAATAGCCACAGGATCAACATCTGTGGGTGGCGGACAGTTAACAGCAATGGGCCCGGACGGTCAGGAGTTTCCAGTAACGAGCACAATTTACAACTGGACAGCGTACAGTTTCTTTGGATATAGTTTTGGCTTTCCAATGTACGTAGTACCAGCAACAGGCATTGGCAGTTTCTCATACTGGGCATACGGATTCGGTTTAGGTGGCACGTATATGGGTGCAATTGGTGGTGGATTTGGACAGTCTTTCTCACTACAACAGCCATGGTGGCAAAACGGACTGGACGTGTATTCGAGCGGTGCGAGAACAGATCCGATAGTATCGGGATCAGCAGCATTCAATATGACTGTATTCTTCCCCGGCTTTTACGCTAGCGACTGGGTACCGTTCTATGGTGGTACATCGTTCGCAACACCTGTAACTGCAGGCGAATGGGCATTGATCGAAGAGCAGGCAAACGTGGCGTTTGGCACTCCTGCAATGGGAGATATCAATCCGATACTGTTTGCTGTACATAATGGACATGAAGCGGGAGTAAGCTCACTGTACCAGAACGCGTATGTACCTATGACAAACATCGGCATAGGCTTTGACACTGCCCCTGTAAACTCGTATGACTGGTATTTCTTCAATCTCTCAATCAACGAGCCATCAGTGCCAGTAATACCATACTGGTTCCCAACCTTGAACAATCCAGCAGGCAGTGGATGGAACTATTTGCAGGGACTGGGATTGATACAGGCAGACGTAATGGCTGAAGAGTTGATCGGGCAGACACCGTCTACACAGCACGGATTGATGAACGAGCCGTTTATGGTTATGCAAGTAACCGCTTCGGGATTGCAGCCAATAACAACGCTCGTTAACGGCACAACATACACATTACAGGTTATTGAGGCAAACGGTCAGCCGGGCGGATACTATACAGTAACTGCATTTTCAGGACAGGCCAGCAACTCTAATGGTAGCTATTCTGGTGGCGCTTCAACCGTGATCCAGACCTCATCAACAGGGCAGTTTACATACACGCCAATATACACCAAACCGGACTTTGCAACGAATGCGACAGAATATGGTTATTTCTTAATAAAATCTTTAGGTAGCAATAATTGGGCGTTCCAGCCGTTCGCAGTAGCACAGCCATTATTAACATCCGGCAAACTGGTAATTGGAGTGACTGACGCACAAGGTATTTTACAGACCTCTATAGCCGAAATCCCAATGTTTACAACCACATCCGAAACTGGATTTTATAATCTATTTCCGTCAGCAGTAGTAATGCTTAACGGCCAGCCTGTTGCAAATGCGCTAGTAACACAAACTGCAGTAAATGTGAACTATTCTAAGTTCGATCCAACACTTAATCCCTCAACTTATGCACCGGGTGTTGTAATAGGCACATACTTATCTGATGCCAGAGGTATGATCACGTTCTGGACTAATGCATTTATTGCTGAGAATAACGGTATAGTACCGACTCAAGTAATGACCTTGCAAGCCTCATATGACGGGCTTGTTTCAAATGTGGTAACTGTATATGTCGAGCCCCAGGCTGGTAACTTCTATCCTAACATAACACTAAATAGTGCAGGAACTGCAATTACGGGAACTGTAGAATTCTTTGATATGAAATACGTAAACTGGGTCAATGTTTCAATTGGCAATGAGCCAGGACAGTACATAAACGTTACATATCCACCAGTATACTATGATTCCGTTTCTAACATTTATGAAAGCGGTGTGTATTACGGTACAATTCCGATCAATTTTACCAATATCGTTCCTGGGACACAGTATACAGTGAGCATAATGGCAGAGGGTGTGAATGATCTGTCTGTAATATTTTCATTCTTTGGATTTACATTTGTAATACAAGATGTTGGTAATCCGATCATATGGTACGATCCATCAACGGTTACCGTACCCGCTACCGTGAGCTTAAGCACCAGTGCAGGAAGTGTGGTGAATGGAGTAGTGCCATTACATTACAGTAGCACTATATCAGGTAAAGCGACAGGAACACTGTCTATTTCATCCGCAATTGGAAGTACGGTATTGGCTACAAACTTGCCCACGAGCGGATCATATAATTGGAATACTACAGGATTGCCGGATGGATACTATCTGGTAACTTATACTGTATCTAACGGTGTTACGACAAACAGCTATTCTCTACCGTTCTATGTAGACAATACTCAGGTTAAGTTAACTGCAGAGATCAATGCATTGAACACAGAACTTGCCAATGCAAACAGCCAGATCGCATCATTGCAGTCTATGCTTAACTCTGCAAATCAGACAATCACATCGTTGAACATGACGATCACGAGCCTTAAAGGACAGTTAGTCAATGTTTGGAGCAACTATAATGTAACCGAAGCAGCACTATTGAAAGCCACGTCCGAGCTCGCAAATGCAAATGCGAACAACAGTGCGGACCAGGCTCAGATTGCAACACTGAAGGCTCAAATAGCAACACTGCAGATCCAGGCGAACAATGATAACACCACTATCAGCGATGATCAAGCACAGATTTCATTGTTATCTGCCCAAGTTTCCAACTTGACTTCACAAGTACAACACTTGCAAATCATGTTAAACTCCAAGAAAACATTAGCACAACCCGCATGGTATGACGTGTTTGGCGGTGCTGTTATTGGATTACTGGTGATCATCGGATTGACAGGCGGTATACTGGGATTTGGAGTGGGAATGTCGAAAAAGGCAAAAAAGCCCAAGAATGAAGAGCCTAAACAAAAGAGTTAAACATCGTACTCTTTTAACTTTTTTATTTTTTTAAATTATCAAATATAAGAAACATACAGATAAAAGGTAAAGATAAAGCACATTAAAAAAACATTAAGGTGAATCGAATATGGCACACAAAAATATGATATTAGCTATATTGGTTGCTATTATTATGGTAGCATCAGCATTGGCATTAATTAATATGGAAGCGAACGGAACAATACCCGCTCCTGCAACACCACAAAATCACGAGTTTCCACTTTCTCAAGTTTCGGGAGCGAACGGAACAATACCCGCTCCTGCAACACCACAAAATCACGAGTTTCCACTTTCTCAAGTTTCAGGGGCTATGTCTTCAAATTTAACGGGTACTGCACAATACACAATCTTGGCAGTACATAATGAAACTACAGCAGCCCAAATATCAGTAACGGTAGGATTTAATCCGCAGGGTAATTTATCAGCATTTGTGCAAACTTTAAATACACCCAGCTCGTTAATGTACCGACATTTTGTCACTACTTCCCAGCTTGGAGATATGTTTGGCATACCTGCATCTGTGTATACTCGTGCAACTCAGTATTTTGAATCTTACGGGTTGACGGTGATACCGAACAATGATAGATTATCTATGCAATTAATAGGCACTCCTGCACAGTTTGACAGTGCGTTTCACACCAACGTACAAGCATATGTTATGCAGTATCAATCTAATGGAGTTTGGAACCCGACGTTTGGCAATATGAGTGGCATAAACAATAGTGTAACTACCTCTCCTATATTCTATGCTGCGAACACACCGTTAAAATTGCCCACGTTTTTGGCATCGTATGTATCGGATGTGGTAGGATTGGACGGTGCAATGGCAACGCCCAGCATTACAATGCCTGATGGATTATATCCTGGCTATAATATCGGTTCTGTGCATGCAAACAGCAATGATTCGGGATGGCCGTTTACATCAACAGTACACGTAGCTCAATATCAAAATCTGACCCAGGCTAATTATATGTGGGTAAACGATCCAAACCTTTATTCTATGTTTGGTGCTAACAATCCCTATCAATTCTTGTTTCCGAGTACTATGCACATATTGACGGGTGCATCGAACCTATGGAGCGGTGCAACAACAATAGGGTCAAAGCCGGACCTTGGACAGGGTGTGACGGTCGCGGTCATTGAAGTGGGGTCAATACCCATAAGCTGGCTACAGTCTTTTGCACAGCAAGTATGGAACAATTCCAACCAGATAACGGATAGACTGAGCGTTATTTCGCTGTTTGGTGCAAATGTGCAAACTGGCTTTGATTATGGATGGTCTGCAGAAACTGCATTAGACATAGAATATATAGCAACAATGGCACCACTGGCACATATTGATCTCATAGCCTTGCCCAATTCAGATCTGTCTATGTTCGATTATGCATATTCTTATATAGCACAGTACTTAACGACGGGCACCACTCCTGAAAATTCTGTAACGATCACTTCCAATTCGTATGGCATAACAGAAGCATGGGCTCTATTTTTCGGACCTATGTACATTACTGTCGAAAACACCTTGCTCGAAGCATTGAACGCAGTTGGAGTAACTAACTTTTTCGCGTCTGGTGATAGTGGATCAAATATGTACATCACGCCCAGCATACCTGCAATGGCACACGGATCCACATCTGTGGGTGGCGGTATGCTAACTGCTGAAAGCCATGGGATAGCGTTTCCTGTAACTAACACTTCGTTTTCAGATATGTTTGGCTATCCTGTATATGTAGTGCCTGCTACGGGTGTGAGCAGTTTCACATACTGGAGCTATTTTTACGGTTGGAGCGGAACATATGTAGGCATTGTTGGTGGCGGATTTGGGCAGAGCATATCAGAGCAACAACCATGGTGGCAAAACGCATTGGACACATATAGTAGTGGTGCGGCAGTCAGCCCTGTAATATCAGGACCTGCAGCATTCAATATGACTATTTATGCATACGGTGAATGGATCGGTATGGCGGGTGGTACATCGTTCGCAACACCTATAGCAGCAGGCGAATGGGCATTGATCGAAGAGCAGGCAAACGTGGCGTTTGGCACTCCTGCAATGGGAGATATAAATCCGATACTATTCGCTGTACATAATGCGTATCAGGCAGGCATAAAATCAGTATATGCCAATCCATATTTATCCATGACCAATATTGGAATAGGCTTTGATTGGGCTCCGTATAATGCATATGCATGGTACGAGATCAATACCACAGGCTCAGTAGTGGACGATCCAATATTGCCAATATGGTACGCGACCATAAACAATCCAGCAGGCAGTGGATGGAACTATTTGCAGGGACTGGGATTGATACAGGCAGACGTAATGGCTGAAGAGTTGATCGGGCAGACACCGTCTACACAGCACGGATTGATGAACGAGCCGTTTATGGTTATGCAAGTAACCGCTTCGGGATTGCAGCCAATAACAACGCTCGTTAACGGCACAACATACACATTACAGGTTATTGAGGCAAACGGTCAGCCGGGCGGATACTATACAGTAACTGCATATTCGGGCGGTGCGAATAATGGCACATATGGTGGTGGATCGATAACTACAATGCAGACCGATAACCATGGCGTTTTTTACTATACACCTAAATATAATATGAATGTACCGTCACAATCAGCATCAGAATATGGCTATTTTTCAATAGTATCATTAGGCAGTACTGATTGGGCGTTCCAGCCGTTTGCAATTTCTGCTCCGGTCGCGCACGGGTCTTTGGTGCTGGGAGTAAGCGATGCGTATGGCAGGCTTCAAACTACTGTTGCAGAAGTTCCTGCATTGCAGACTGTGCTCGGATCTATATCAATTGAAGGTATAGAAACACAGTTTGGGCCTGTAGCACAGGTAATGTTAAACGGACAGCCTGTGTCAGGGGCAGTAGTAAAAGAGATATCCGTTAATAATAGCGAGTATATTGATCCGACTATGCCTGTAAGCTCTTATGCTCCAGGGGCGGTAATGGGCCAGTTTTTAACAGGCGGACGTGGTATTGCACATTTCTTCACTGATGCTGAAATATCAGCATTTGGAGGTCCTACCATCACGCAGGTTCAAGAACTCATTGCTACTTACAATGGCCTGACTTCCAATCCCGTAATAGTGTACTGTGAGCCGGATATGGGCAGTTTCAATGCGAACGTGCATATGAACAATGCAGGCACTGCGCTGACAGGAACTGTTACTTTTTCGGGAATGAGATATGTAAACTATGTGAATATTTCAATAGGCTCTAAACCAGGGCAGTATGTAAATGTGAGCTATCCTCCATCTTTCTACGATTCACAGGCACAGATTTATGAAAGTGGCGTGTTTGACGGTGTTATTGCTATAAACTTTACTAATTTGCCAGCACCAGGAACACCTATAAATCTGAGTATGATTGCAGAAGGCACTAATGATATATCGTTTAGTTTAGGCATACCCGGTGTGTTCAGCTATTCGTATTCAATTTTGCAGAATCCGATAATATGGTCTGATCCCGTTCAAATCAAAGATCTTGGTCCTAAACCTATTGCGTCATTGACCACTACTGCAAACTCGACCGTGACGGGAACAATATTGTTGACATATAACGGGTCTTGGTACGGATACACGCCAGTTACAGGAGCATTAACAATCAGCTCTGCTGCAGGCACTTCGATATTAGCGTCAAACATAGGATTGAAAGGTACTTATGCGCTGAACACCACGCTATTGTTAGACGGCTATTATAATGTAACATATACTGTAACCACGGGCACGGGATTGACGGCCAATGCATCGTTGATATTCTATGTTGATAATGTGGCAGCCAAGTTGCAAGCAGAGATAACTAAACTAACACAAGAAGTAACAAATGAGAACAATTTAATACAGTATCTGTATACTGTTATTGCGTCTGATAATCAGACTATTGCATATATGCAAGGGCTATTGATTAACGAATCTAACACTATCACCAATTTGAGCAATCAGATAAACACTTTGAAAACACAACTATTAAAACTAACTGATCAATTGAATGCTACGATCTTGAATTATCAAAATACGTATGCAGAATTGAATTATACCAAAGCACAGTTGTCTCAGGCTAATGGCACTATAAGTGCAGATACCAAGATTATTGCATCATTGAGTGCACAGTTGAGCTTGAGCAATAACACTATATCAACATTAAAGTCTCAGATCAGTAATTATACTGAACAAATTGCCAACCTGACTAATACGATAAACGAACTGAACACAAAAATCGCACAATTGCAACATGAACTTGAATCCAAGAAAGGCTATGTGCCCCCCGCATGGTATGACGTGTTTGGCGGTGCTGGTATTGGACTACTGGTGATCATCGGATTAGTAGGTGGTATACTGGGATTTGAAGTAGGAGTGTCGAAAAAGACAAAAAAGCCTTAGAATGAAGAGCCTAAACAAAAGAGTTAAACATCATAATTTTTTAACTTTTTTATTTTTTTAAAATATTAAATATAAAAGATATACAAACAAAAGGTAAAGATAAAGCACATTAAAAAACATTAAGATGAATTGAATATGGTACACAAAGATATGATATTAGCCATACTGGTAGTATGATGTTTATTGTCAGTACTGTTTTTATAATTGCACCCTATAACCAATCACAAAACAGTATGAAAACAACAACAGTAGTACCTATCATTACTACAAACGTACCTGCCCATTTACTGAACTTATCCACGCCAGACCAGTTTTCAAACCTTTATACTGCCTGTCATTCCTGTATTTTCTTGCAGTAATTTTTACAAGAGTGTAACTGCCTTTATACCCTTTCTCTTTTATGTCCTCATAAACTCTTATTGATCATAAATTGTATTTATTGATCATTTCCTTTATTTCATCGATGTACGGATCTATTTTTGAAATTTTTTTAACTCTTCTATGGTATTTAGGAATTTCCTTACTGTTTGCATATTTTCTGGCAGTCTTTCTGTCAATGCGCAATCTTCTTGAAATTTCAGATATGCTCATTCAGTGGTCATACAGTTCACGAATCATAAGCCGATCCTCCTGGGATAACAAATTTCCACACCTCAATTATTGGTAAATGGGTGGGGAAATTTAAATTGCCATATATGAGGAATTTTAAACTGCCAAAAATGGGGAAAATTCAACTGCCATTTACATTTGTCACGCAATGAATTTTAGGTTTCCTTTCGTATTTTTACCTGTAGCTGCTAATATTTTTCCTTCGTTGCAAAATGAATTTTCTTAGACATTATGAGCCATACGATAGAGAGGATGGTTAATTTTACTTAATGTAGATGACACATGATTCATTCATACATATCCTTAAAGAAGGCCTCTAATAGATATAAAAGGGAAGGACATTGCAATATTACGCAAAAAGGCATAGGGATGCATTACACTGCAAACCAATAGATTCCGAAGTACTAAGTAGTATGTATGGCAGCTTTCAAAGATCTCTATCTATGCATTTGCAAAAATATATGAAAGGTTGTTATAGATTAATTTTCTTAAAATTCAATTTACAATACCCGTAAAGTTACGATTTAAAGATAAACATTTCAATCTATGAAATAGGCTCTATAGAGGTATTCTTTCCTCCAATTCAATATGCATTAGCATCCAATCAGCATTTTCCCTAACTGCTTCTTTCATCAATTCCCTTATAACTGATTGCTTTTCTTTTATATTTTCTTCATTTGAAATCCCTAGTTCACGCAATTTATCCTCGGCCC